>ENA-OPRS01000045-OPRS01000045.1-human-gut-metagenome-genome-assembly--contig:-NODE-45-length-91880-cov-5.526251_pt1 | contig 91880 bp, 84 predicted proteins | sample MGYA00241795_ERZ501881 | MGnify/ENA primary metagenome ERZ501881 (study PRJEB25962, sample SAMEA2042440) | human gut metagenome | biome: human gut; feature: human-associated habitat; material: faeces... | reverse complement strand
CTGAACTCATTTGTTCTGTCGTTGACTCTGTATCCTCTGCTGTTAAATCTGTACTGCATACCATTGATCCATCTGGTTGTATTCTTGACATATTTACCAGTCTTCGGATCGATATAACGTACATAGTTTCTGTTGTTATTTACAACAACCCAGCCAGCCTCAATGAAACGACCTCTGCCATCCAGGCTTCCGTAAGTTCCATTGTGTTCTACACCGGTTTTATTTGTTACAGCTGTCAGATTCTTGAAATAGAAGTAATAGAATCTTCCGTCTGTCTTGATACGTTTCCAGCCATTTTCTGCAAGTACACCGCTTTTGGAAGCATAATAGTATCTGCCATTATACTTAACCCATTTGCTTTTGTATACTTTACCTCTATATGATTTGGAACTGGATCTCTGGAAGAAGTAATATTTACCATTAATTTTGGTAACACCACTTGCCATACGTCCGTCTGCGAGATAATATCTTCCGCTCTTCCAGCAGTTTATAAAAGAGTTACCTTTGGAAGAGAAATAGAACCATCCGACAAATTTACCATTGACAGTAACTTTCTTGATTCCCTTCTGTTCCTGAACACGTCCTGCTACTTTTCCGAAATAATAATAGCGGTTTCCTGCTCCGGAAAGTTTCACCCAACGATTTTTCCAGGTAGCGCGACGTCCGTTGCCGGTGAAATAGTATCTGTATTTACCGTATTTGATCAGTTTGTTTCTGTATGCAACACCATTACCGTCAGCCATATAATAATATCTGTCAGCACCCTTGACTGGTTTTCTGTTTCTGATCAGGTAACCATTTGCATCCAGCAGATAAAGATTGTCGCTGTTACTCAGAAGCTTGTATGCTCCGATTCCTTTTTTCTGGTAATCTCCGTTTGCATTAAAATAACGCCACTGTGTACCCTTATTGGTACTCTTTCCAAACCATCCGTTGACTGCCATCTTACCAGGAATATCTCCTGCAGATGCTGCGGGCTGGAAATAGCAGATGCCTCCGCTGATCTTCTGATCTCCTACGTATGGCTTACCACCATTCAGAAGATAGTAAGAAGCTCCATTGATACTGTAAATCTTGTTTGCTTCAAGATTTACCTGTTTACCATTATCATGACCATAATAGTTAAATGCTCCCTGACCTGCATCCCAGATCCATGTATCGGAAATTGCCTGACCGAGCTGAGAATTATAAGGTGTCTTCTTATCTGCAGAAAGTGCATTCACAATCTGAACATCGCCTTCTGTACGGAAATAATAGAAATCATTTCCAACAGCATTTCTTCCTGTCAGAAGATATCCATCTTTATCAAATGCATAATATCCTGAAGCCAGAACACTGTTATTAACATTCAATGTTGTAATCTTTACCAGGCCATCTGCTGATGTATAATAAGCACTTGCACCTGCTTCCTCTGCCTGCTGTTCATCTGCAGCCGGCTGTGTCTCATCTGTCTGCTGTGTTTCTACTGCTGTCTCAACAGCTGCCTGTGATTCATCTACTACAGCTTCTGTAGTTTCTGCAGTTGTATCAACAGCCGCCTGTGATTCATCTGCTACAGCTTCTGTAGTTTCTGCTGCTGTATCAACAGCTGCATTCTCATCAGTTCCTGCTGCTTCTGCAGTTTCTTCTGTTCCGACAGCTGCTGCAGTTTCCTGTATTCTGGAAGGTGAGTACTTTTCCAGTTTCCATTTGCCATTTACAAATTTCCATCTTGTATACTCAAGGGAAGCTACTTTACCATTAGCATCAGATGATTCATTTGCTTTACCAGCTTCTTCTGCAGTTTCTTCTGTCACTGCCGGAGCCTCATCCTCTGCCTCTTCAGTCACAACCTCTTCCTCACCGGAACTGAAATCAACATCTGCCTGATTTTCCGTATCTGCCGGAACGCTATCTTCTGCCTGATCTGCATCATCTGCTGCCGCATCTGAATCGATATCGACTGCAGAATCATCTACTACTGCGGAATCATCTACTACTGCAGAACCATCGTTCTCGTCCGCAACGGACGCTTCATCAGATTCCGTTTCCTCTGCTGCTGACACCTCAGAAGAAAATTCGGCTGCACTGACAATACTTGCTTCTGCACCGGTAGATGCGCACATTGCAAGGCTCAACATTACTGCCACAACTTGTTTTTTCACGACTACTCCTCCTTAAACTTCTTTACATATGTTTCTATTCACCAAGACCACTGCTGATCGCATCGGTCAAAGCTTTCAATGCTTCCTGTTCGTCTGCCCCTTCGCAGACCAGTTCAATTTCATCTCCGCATTTTACACATGCTCCCAGTACACTCAATACACTCTTCGCGTTTGCTGTACCGCCTTCAAAAGTGAATGTGATCGCGGAACTGTATTTTATAGCTTCATTACACAATATACCAGCCGGGCGCAAATGAAGTCCCGATGGATTATTGACTGTTATCTTCTGACTTACCATTCTGAAATCTCCTGTTAATTGCTTTCATCTGCTGTAGAAATTTTGGAAATCTCCACCCCTGTCGTTACTTCGTCTACCAGCTCATATCCCTTCGGTATTTCTATGCTGACAGGCACTTCATAACTTCCTTCGCTCATTCCCTTAAGATCTATTGACGCTTTAATATCGCCTTCTGTGAGATCTGCAAGATCATCGGAAGTTTTCTTAACACGAATTTCTATCTTTGCAGTATCAAATGAAACCTGCATTCCCTCAGGTGAATCATTCACAATTATATTCTTTGTCGGAACCTCACATACATTGCTTCCCTCCGGAAGAATATTTACTCTGACAAATACATCTTCACTGGAATCGCTGGTAAGCTTCAGGCCATCCGGAAGATAATCTGAAATATTGATTTTCTCTTCAAAATCACTGTTTCGATCCGAAATATCCGCCACAGAACCCGGCAGCCAGATCGTATTATTCTGCTCTTTCAGTGATGCCAGTGCATCTTCACTTCCGGCAATACTGATCACATTCGGTGTTGTCATAATACTCTCCACCTGATATCCTGCTGCCGGAGTACCGGAATACTCTGCACTGATTCTGACATTCGACTGAACTTTCCATAATTTTGCAGTTACATATACTTTCGAAACATTCAGATAACCCATGTCTGTATCGGTAAATTCCTCACCGTTCTTATCAATGATCTTGACATCGGTCTCCTGAGTCACATCTTCCATTGCTCCATCTACATCGATGGAAGCATTTACCTTATCTATTTTATTGATCAGAGACACCGGACCTGTAATTTTGATTTTCTCCGGATTGGAAGTCAGCGCTCCAATTTCATAGCCCCTGTCAGGTTTTGTGTTGTTTGTATTCACATTTACTACAAACTCCTGTGTATCTTTATCCTCCAGATGAAGGCTCATATTCTGCGGACTCACTTCAATATTGTCTGCTGAAATCCGCCCACAGGATACAGTGATCGGAACCATGACCGGATCTGTTTTCAGGCTCACCGCCTGCTGAAGATCCGCAACCGCACGAATATCATTGAGTGAGATCCTGTCCAGGATCTTTCTCTGAGCTTTGATCGTCACACGGATGGGAACCTGTTCTTCATCCTGCATACACATTTTTCCGTCTGCATCGATATATGCCTCATTCAGTAATTCCACATCTGACACAATGAATGACTTTGTACTGATCGGATTGTTTATATTGACAACCAGAAGCCATACCAGAATAGCAATTGCAAGAGACAGAATTTTCAAAGAAAGATTATTTCCTATTTTTTTCTTCATGTTTCACTCTTCCCTTCAACAACTGTCTCAGTTTGTTGTTATCCACAATTTTCTTATTCTGTGCTTTTTCCAGTACTTCACGAAGCTGACTGCTGCTGATATTTCTCAACAGCCGACCGTTCTGTGCCACAGAAACCTGTCCTGTTTCCTCTGAAACAATGATCGTAACAGAATCTGTCACTTCACTGATTCCAACACCTGCACGATGTCTGGTTCCAAGCTGTTTACTCAGTTCCATATTGTCAGACAGTGGAAGATAACAGGTTGCAGCAACAATACGATTTCCTCTTACGATCACTGCACCGTCATGGAGTGGTGTATTGTGTTCAAAAATATTGATCAGCAGCTGACTGGTCAAAAGAGCATCCACATTGATTCCCGTTCTGACATATTCATCAAGTCTGATCTCCTGTTCGATCACGATCAGTGCGCCTGTCTTAACCTCAGCCATATCAAAACATGCTTTGATCAGTTCATTGACCGTCTTATCTGTAAATCTTTCTTTTACTTCTTTGCCGGAATCAAAAGGAAAAATGGATGCCATGATTTTTTTCTGTCCCAGCTGTTCCACGACCTTTCGCAATTCAGGTTGAAATATTACAACGATTGCCGTGATCAGTGCACTGGCCAGTTTTGATACGATCCACAGGATCGTATTCATCTTAAATATATAAGCAATAATAAGAAATGCGCCAATGACCAGAAGTCCCTTAAGCAGAGTATATGCGCGTGTAAATTTGATCCACACCATGAACTGATATACAAAAAATGTAATCAGGATTATTTCAATGATATCGATAATACTGACAGACGGCAGATTGATATCTGATAAATATCTTGCCAGTATGTCTGTAATATTCCGCATAAACTCTCCTCTCCTTCTGTTGCTGTTGTCAGGTTACTTTTGCCGGATCACAGATCCTTCAGGGATTCCTCCAGCTTTTTCTCAAAATCAATATCATCTATATCAGCCTTCTGTACTACAGACGCCGCTTCTGTTTCCTGAACTCTTTTTTTCTTTTTCGGTGGCTCTTCCCCCTGAAAAAGAGGGGTGGAATAATTTACCACGCGCTCTGCCGATTTTCGTTCTTCTCTTGCAGATTCTCCGTTGATCTTTTTGATACTTCTTTCAGAAGTAGCAACCAGTGCCTTCGGAACAGCCTTCACATAATAATAGTAATCGTCATCTTCATATTCCAGACGTTCCGTTCTTGTATAGTCTCCACCAAACACAAAGAACTCCAGTATGATTCCAACCAGTACCGCAACCACAGTATAAATGATCAGTGAAAATACGGAAATTGAAATTCCAAGACTCATACTTCCTGCCAGCATGATCACAATATAGATCACTCCACCGGCAACAATTGCAATTCTCCATGCATAATCAAACATGCGGGTACGAATCAGATTCACAGCAAGAACCACTACAATAAAAGCAATCAGTGTAAGCCACATTTCACCATTCTTCATAAGGCTGTCTGACAGAAGTGTCAGTTTACCGACAATGTCTGAGTCCATGCCAAGAAGAGCCTGCGACTGTATACGTACTGTACGGACAAAATAATAGATGATCACGCCGCCAGCTGCCGGAAGTGCTGATACCGCACTGCTGAGAAGTCCGCATCCGATTGGAAGCAGCACCGGAATATCAAATGCAAATGCGAGTGGTGTAAACACAAGCACGATATTTTTACCGCTGCTGAAACGCAGGAAAAGGATCATCATGAACAGAATCAGTACCAGAAGAAAAGCTGCCACTTCGATTCCAAGTGCATAACAATGTCCCACCATCAGTGCAAATCCTGCGAAGATCATCATTCCGGATGGAAGAATACAGCAGATCAGCGATAAGATCAATACAACAAAAATATTATCCAGTGCAGTCATATATCCCATGTTGGTATTGATCCAGATGAAATAAACCAGTGCAAGGACAAATTTCAATAAAGGAAGCAGGTACATTTCGTACTGTGCATAAATTCCTTTTATTTTCTGTTTGAATTCCAGTAATGCTGTCATTTACGATACCCTCCTGCGTTTCCTCTGCCGGAAGATTTTTTTTCTTCTCTGGCATAAATCTTATTCAGTTCAGTAAGCTGACTGTAGTATTCTCTGACACTCTTTTTTGCCCGATAATACTGAACCGAGTACTGTATATACGTCAGGACTGAATATGCCACAAGTACGATCAGATAGCCGATCACAATATATACACCGAGCATTATCAGATTCATTTTGTGTATATTCTCCAGAAGATATTCTCCAAAATAAACCGCTACAGCTGCAACGCTCAGACAATATCCAATTGTGACCAGAAAAAAATTCTTGATCAGTGCCAGCCCTATATAATCGCTTCGGTAATACTTGCTGACCGGCAGATATTTTCTGCCCTTGCCCTGCTCATACATGGCAAGTTTTGTCATAATCTTAACCTTCTCTTCGTTGATCATATCCTGCTCCTCACAATCATTGTTACTGTACACAGTAACTTGTTCAAACCATATTTCCTGAAAATACCAGAAATAATCATACATAGATTGATTGTATCATATATCCCGAATCATGAAAAGTATTTTTTCCGCTTCCGTCCAACCTTCGTTCAAAGATGTACCCATTCAGATGTTTCCCGTACACAAAGTTACAAAAAATACGGCTTTCGCTCCATTTTCCAGCAGACATTCTGCCATGGCTTCCACTGTACTCCCTGTCGTATACACATCATCGACCACAAGAATTCTCAGGCCTGTTACCGGCCCTGCTGCCTGAAACGCATTTCTGAGATTTTTCTTTCGCTCTTCAGCGTCCAGTTTTTTCTGTGACCGTGTTTCCCTGGACTTATAAATAACATCTTCCGCAACCGGAATTCCAAGGATTTTCCCAATGCGCTCTGCCAAATCGGCCGCCTGGTTAAACCCTCTCATTCTCTTTTTGCGCCTGTGAAGCGGCACCGGAATGATTACGTCCGGTCTCCAGCTTTTTATATCTCTTCCCACATATCTGCACATCGATTCCGCATAATATTTCCCATATTCACGACTCCCGTAATATTTATACCGAAGAAGAGAATTCTTCATCTGCGCATTATACAGAAACACACTTCTTCCACGAATAAATTTCCGTTCTCTGTGCCGACATTCACTACAATATTCTTCCGTCTCATTTACCGGTTTTCCACATTTCATGCAATAATATTCTGAAACAGGGTGAAAAATCGATTCGCACTGCGGACAGATACTTCTTTGTTTATCCTCCAGAATACCGCCGCATGCAGGACATCTGGGAGGGTACAGTACATCCAGACATTTTTCTTTTATTTTTTTCAAAGAAAGCCTTTCTCCCCGATGATATGCTCTCTTTTCCTGTTATCGAGTTCTTTTGCAGAGATTTATTCGGTTTCCTGAATGCGCTGATCCAGCGAGCTGTATCTTCTCTGCTGCTTCTCATTTCGGATCATATCACGGAAAGTCTCCTCACTTCCCACAACAGTAACGCATTTTCTCGCACGTGTTACTGCTGTATAAAGAAGATTTCTGTTCATCAGCATTCTCGGACCGGAAAGCAGTGGAATGATCACTGCCGGATATTCTGATCCCTGTGATTTATGTATGGTTACTGCATAAGCAAGTTCCAGTTCATCCAGCTGTTTAAATGAATATTCCGCCCATCGGCCATCTTCAAACTCAACTTCTGCTGTTTCTGCAAATTCATTGATTGTTTTGATGATGCCGGTGTCCCCATTAAAAACTCCAACACCTTTTTCGATCGGTATTCCATATCTTCCGCGGATTTCCCATTCCAGCTGATAATTATTGCGAACCTGCATGACCTTATCACCCTCACGGAAAAGTCCCTGTCCTATTTCTTTCTCTTTCTTGGAAGCGTCCGGCGGATTCAGGTATCTCTGCAGGATCTGATTCAGACGTTCCACACCGAGAAGTCCTTTTCGCATTGGTGTCAGAACCTGGATTTCAAACGGTTTTGCTTCCACATATTTGGGAAGTTTTTCCTGAATCAGTGCAATCACTACGCGAATGATGATATCCGCATCGTATCTTTTGAGAAAAAAGAAATCCCGGCTCTTGTTATTGATTTCCACCTGCTCACCTTTATTGATCTTATGTGCATTCACAACAATGTCACTCTCTGATGCCTGTCGGAAGATTTTCTTCAGTTCAACTACCGGAAACTGTCCACTTCGGATAATATCGCGAAGCACATTTCCCGGTCCCACACTTGGAAGCTGATTTTCATCTCCTACCAGGATCAGTCTCGTTCCTGCCGTAACTGCCATAAGAAGAGAATGGATGAGATGTATATCCACCATCGACATCTCATCAATGATAATGACATCCGTTTCCAGAGGATTTTCTGCATTTCGTTCAAAATGAATGGGCTGGCCTTCTCTGTCATCTTCTGGCATTCCCGAAAGTTCGAGAAGGCGATGGATCGTCTGTGCCTCATAGCCGGTAGCCTCTGTCATACGTTTCGCTGCCCTTCCGGTTGGAGCCGCCAGCCTGATCTCTGCACCTTCGCCCTCAAAATATCGGATGATCGCATTGATTGTCGTTGTTTTTCCGGTACCGGGACCGCCGGTGAGAATAAGCAGGCCATGCCCGGCAGCTTCCTGCACTGCTTTTTTCTGCATTTCATCCAAAACCGTTCCCGTTTCTTTCTCTATCTGGACAATTCTTCGTTCCACTATTTTCTCATCTTCCGGGCAGAAAATATCAAGTTCCCGAAGCATTCTTGCCGTATTTAACTCCAGATAATAATATTGAGCCGGATAGATCAGTATCTGATCTCCTTGTTCCTTCTGAACGATCTTACGGTCCATCGCCAGATCGACCAGATGCTTCTCCATATAAGAAGAATCTACACCGAGCAGTTCTGCTGCACGCTGAAAGAGCTCGTCTTTCGGAAGATATACATGTCCCTCCCCGGTTGCCTGCAGAAGAGTATATACCATTCCACTTTTTATTCTGTAATCTGAATCTGTATGAATTCCAATGCGATAGGCGATCTCATCTGCAATTTTGAATCCCACACCACTGATATCATCTGCAAGTCTATACGGGTTTTCCTGCAAAACACTGTAAACAGAGTCTCCATACTTCTGGTAGATTTTGGCACCAAGGTTCAGTGAAATCCCATATTTCTGCAAAAACATCATTGCCTTCCGCATATCGGACTTTTCCGCGATCTGCATGGCAATCTCTCTTGCCTTTTTTTCACTGATTCCCTTAACTTCAGACAGTCTTTCAGGCTCATTTTCTACTATCTGAAACGTATCATCTCCAAAATGACGTACGATCCTTCCCGCCAGCGCCGCGCCAATTCCTTTAATCGCACCCGAACCGAGGTATCTTTCCATAGCCAGTGCATCTTCCGGCATTTTTTCAGTCAGCCGCACTGCCTGAAACTGCTTTCCATAAACCGGATGCTGTGTAAAATTCCCCTCCAGTTCTACAGATGCTCCCTGTGTGACCACCGGAAAACTCCCAACGCAGGTCAGCTCATCTTCCTCACTGACCCCTTTTAATACCATAACCGTATATCCATTATCTTCATTTCGAAAAATAATATGATCAATATATCCTGTAATGCTCTCGCTCATTTCTTCCTCTTTCTTCCGGCCCCAAAATTGCTACTGTTTTTCAGCCTTATAACAGCAAAACCAGGATATCTATGATCTATCATAAATATTCCTGGCTCCTGTCTGCAGTTATTAAGATTCCATACGGCTCATTATCTCTGCATATTTGCCGGTTCCAACAGCTACCACATGCATCGCATTCTGAACAGTCAGAGTATTTACCCCTGTCCTCTGCTCGATCAGTGCATCCATTCCCCGAAGCAGTGCTCCTCCGCCCGCCAGGACAATTCCTCTGTCCACAATATCAGCGGCCAGTTCCGGCGGTGTCTTTTCCAGCACTCCATGGACTGCTTCTACGATCTGTCCTGTCGCATCTTTCAGTGCCACACGGATTTCTTCGGAAGTCAGTTTTACTTTTTTCGGAAGTCCTGTAAGTACATTTCGTCCTTTTACTTCCATCACCTGTGGATTCGCCTCTTCGATAGCTGTGCCGATTTTTATTTTGATTGCTTCTGCAGTATCCGATCCGATAAACAAACTGTGCGTCTTTCGTATATAACTCATGATTGCCTGGTCAAACGCATCTCCCGCAACCTTGATCGTTGATGACACAACAACACCGCCAATCGAAATAACAGCAATATCCGTTGTGCCGCCACCAATATCCACGATCAGATTGCCAAAAGGCTTGGTAATATCCACACCGGCACCGATTGCAGCAGCGATTGGTTCTTCAACCAGAAACACTTCTCTCGCTCCTGCCTGATAAGTTGCTTCTTCCACTGCCTTACGTTCGATCTCCGTGATACCACTCGGCACACACACGCTGATCCGTGGTTTGCGGAACGCCCGCCGCCCCATCGCCTTGGCGATAAAATATTTCAACATTTTTTCCATAACGACAAAATCTATGATCATTCCCTGATGAATCGGACAGATTACTTCCATATTGGAAGTAACATGCCCAGCCATCTGCCGGGCTTCTTCACCAATTGCTTTGATCTTCTCTGTATCTTTATCATATACTACTACAGATGGTTCGCTCAAAACAAGGCCTCTGCCCGTAGAATATACCAGACTGTTTGTCGTTCCCAGATCTATTCCTATATCATTTGCAGGCATAAGATCTCCCTTCCATATGCTTCCTGTAAAAATCTGATATTCTTTCGTTATACATATAATCATGCTTATTATAAACAACTTTTCAGCAATTGAAAAGTCCCTTATTCATAACAAAACACCTGCGGATATTAACACGCACAATAACCGGCCGTTTACTTTAAATATTTTGCCACATACTGGCCTGTATAGGAATCCGGGCAGACAGCAATTTCTTCCGGTGTACCTGTTGCAATAACAGTACCTCCACGTTCACCGCCTTCCGGTCCCATATCTATGATATAATCTGCAGTTTTGATCACGTCCAGATTATGCTCGATGACTACAACTGTATTGCCGCCCTCTGTCAGGCGCTGCAGGATCTCAACAAGCTTATGAACATCCGCAAAGTGAAGTCCTGTCGTCGGCTCATCCAGAATATAAATGGTACGACCGGTACTGCGTTTGCTGAGTTCAGTCGCAAGCTTGATTCTCTGCGCTTCTCCACCCGAAAGTTCGGTAGATGGCTGTCCAAGACGGATATAAGAAAGTCCTACATCATAGAGTGTCTGAATCTTTCTCTTAATGGAAGGAATGTTCTCGAAGAAAGCAAGAGCCTCTTCCACCGTCATATTCAAAACATCGTAAATACTCTTGTCTTTGTATTTTACTTCCAGTGTCTCACGGTTATATCGTTTGCCTTTGCAGACTTCACATGGTACATAAACATCTGCAAGGAAATGCATCTCAATCTTGATGATACCATCACCACTGCAGGCTTCGCAGCGTCCGCCTTTGACATTAAAACTGAAACGTCCTTTCTTATAGCCACGTGCTTTGGCATCAGCTGTAGATGCAAACAGATCACGGATCTGATCAAACACACCTGTATAGGTTGCAGGATTGGAACGCGGTGTACGTCCGATCGGTGACTGATCGATACTGATTACCTTATCCAGCTGATCCAGTCCCTGAATTTCTTTATGTTTCCCCGGAATCACTCTAGCTCTGTTGAGGTCTCGTGCAAGCGTCTTATACAGAACTTCATTGATCAGGGAACTTTTGCCAGAACCGCTGACTCCCGTCACCGCAGTCATAATGCCAAGCGGCACATCTACATTTACCTGTTTCAGATTGTTTTCTGCTGCTCCACGGATTTTCAGCCAGCCGGTCGGTTGTTTACGTTCTGTCGGTACCGGAATTTTGCAACGTCCGCTCAGGTAAGCACCTGTGATTGAACGTTCATTCTTCATCAGCGTCTCTGCTGTACCAATTTCCACCAATTCTCCACCATGTTCTCCAGCTCCCGGACCGATATCCACAACACAGTCCGCTGCGCGCATGGTATCTTCATCATGTTCAACCACAATCAGACTGTTACCCAAATCACGAAGACGCATCAGTGCACGAAGAAGCTTATCATTATCTCTCTGATGAAGTCCGATACTCGGTTCATCCAGAATATAAGCGACTCCCACCAATCCGGAACCAATCTGTGTTGCCAGACGGATTCTCTGTGCTTCCCCACCGGACAGCGTCGCTGTTGCACGGCTCAGAGACAGATAATCCAAACCTACCTCAGACAGAAAACCAACTCTTGCACGGATTTCTTTCAGAATCTGCTTACCGATCAGTTCCTGCTGTTCAGTAAGTTTCAGCTCACTCATAAATTTCTTCAGATTTTCTATAGAAAGAGAAGTCACTTCATAAATATTGCGATCTCCTACCGTCACCGCCAGAGATTCTTTTTTTAATCGCTGGCCTTTGCAGGTCTTACACGGTGTGATCCGCATAAACGACTCATACTCCTGTTTCATCACATCGGATCCTGTTTCGCGGTATCGCTGTTCCACATTTTTGATCAGACCCGGGAAAGCAACATCATAAACGCCTTCTCCACGCTGACCTTTATAATATACTTTGACAGCATGTCCATTTGTACCATGGATCAGAACATTCTTAACATCATCCGGATAATCCTGGAACGGAGTATCCAGGCTGAAATGGTATTCTTTCGCCAGTGCATCAAGGATTGCTCTTGTAAAACTGCCCTTATCTGTGCAGGACTGCCAGCCCATGACCACAATAGCTCCCTGAGAAATACTCAGAGATTTATCCGGAATCATCAGATCAATATCAAATTCCATCTTATATCCCAGACCAAAACAATCCGGGCAGGCTCCAAACGGATTATTAAACGAAAAGCTTCTCGGCTCTATCTCATCAATACTGATCTGACAATCCGGGCAGGCAAAGCTCTGACTGAATGTCTTCACAGTACCATCCATCGTATCTACCATAAGCAACCCATCCGAAAGATCCAGAACTGTCTCAATGGAATCAGACAATCGTTTCTCGATTCCCGGTTTTACTACCAGACGGTCTACGATAATTTCTATATTATGTTTGATGTTTTTATCCAGTTTAATTTCTTCAGACAACTCATACAGATTTCCATCAATCTGTACACGTACATAACCGCTGCGTTTCGCCTGATCCAGAAGCTTTGCATGTGTTCCCTTCCGACCACGAACTACCGGTGCCAGAAGCTGCAGCTTTGTTCTTTCAGGAAGTGCCATAATATGATCAACCATCTGATCGACTGTCTGCTTTTTGATTTCCTTTCCGCACTTCGGACAATGCGGAATACCAATACGTGCATAAAGAAGTCGGAAATAGTCATAAATTTCTGTAACTGTTCCAACCGTTGAACGCGGATTGCGGTTGGTAGATTTCTGATCGATGGAAATTGCCGGTGGCAGTCCTTCGATCGACTCTACATCCGGTTTCTCCATCTGACCCAGAAACTGCCTTGCATAAGATGACAGAGATTCCATATAACGTCTCTGCCCCTCTGCATAGATCGTATCAAATGCCAGAGAAGACTTTCCTGATCCGCTGACTCCCGTCAGAACCACAAATTCATCTCTCGGAATATCCACACTCAGATTCTTGAGATTGTTGACATTTGCTCCTCGAATCTTAATAAACTTTTTTCCAGTTGTTCGTTCAGACATCTTTTCTCCTCTTATCTGCTGCATGTTCGCACTTATTCTTCATCCAACAGAAGTTCTGCCAGGATATGATTGCTCACATGAATTCCTTTTCTTGTAAATCTCCAGTTCGTACCAGTCTTCTCCAAGAATCCGGTCTCTTTATATTTTTGCAGGACAGAACCATAAATATTCTCAAGCTTCTGTCCGAAATTCTGTTCAAAATCGATCTCTGAAATCCCTTCCGTCATACGAAGCCCCAGATACATAAATTCTTCTATCTGGTCTTTAAGTGAAAGTTTCAGAACATCTTTACGAATTCGTTCTGTGTTTCCGGAAAATCCCAGATATTCCTGCATATCTCTCGTATTGGAAAAACGGTTTTCCCCATAAAGAGAAGATGCTCCCAGCCCCAGGCCAAGATATTCTGTACGTTTCCAGTAACCGATATTATGCCGACATGCATATCCGTCTTTTGCATAATTGGATATTTCGTATTGTTGATATCCATACTCTGCAAGAATCCCTGCTGTGTCCTCATACATCTGATACTCCGTGTCTTCATCCGGAAGGTCCAGTTCACACTCCGCAAACGGAGTTCCCTCCTCGATGATCAGACTATAGGCAGAAATATGTTCTGGTTTCAGCTCCGCGACCTGACGAAGGTGAGCACGCCATGCCTCTCCTGTCTGTCCGGGGATTGCAAACATCAGATCTATATTAATATTTTGAAACCCTGCTTCTCTTGCCCACTGATAACTCTGAAGAAATTCTTCATATGTATGAATTCTTCCAAGCATCCTCAGCTCTTTCGAATCCGTGGACTGCAGTCCCAGACTCAGACGGTTGATTCCTGTTTCTCGGTAAGCATTAAGTTTCGCAAGATCAACTGTGCCGGGATTTGATTCTATTGTTATTTCTGCATCCGGCGAGAAACAGAATTTCTTTTGAATTGTCTCCATAATAGAAGCAATCGCTTCTGCTTTCAGTACGGAAGGAGTCCCCCCTCCGATAAAAACAGAAACGATCTCATACGCTTCAACACCCTGCACCGCCTGAATCTCAGCACGCAGAGCCTTTATATATCTGTCTCTTGTCTCCTGATCCGATGGACCGGAGAGGAAATCGCAGTACTGACATTTCTGCACACAGAACGGTATATGAATATATAATTCCAGTGGGGTACGATTCTTATTCTTCATTGTCTCCACCCTCATCAGAAGAACCATTATCCTGGTTATTCATCAGAAGAACCCGATGTATCTCCCGACTGATCCTGATCCTGGTTCTGCATATTCGAAGCATCTGTAGTATTCGCATCACCCGCACCCGTATCTGTACTGTTTGTCACCGCTGATGGATTTTCTGCCAGATACAGATTCACCATACTGATATCTCCATTCGAAGTAACTGCTGCCGCATCTACCGTATCCGGTGCCGGTGTTGGTGATGGTTCCGGTGTGATACTGATCTTCAGTACCTGTTCCGAAGCAGGATCTGTCTTTTTCTGTCCGCAGCCACATCCCGTCATAATCACACAGAGTGTCAATGCACTCCCCGCAACAATATATCTCATAGCTTTTGCAGTTCCTTTTTTCATGGCCCTGCCTCCCTTCTGTAAGTCCGCCGTTCACAACAATATGCATTCCATATTCACGGTCTCTCCCGTCAATTATTTATCGTCCAGTTTCAGTACACTCATAAATGCCTTCTGTGGAATCTCTACGTTTCCGACCTGGCGCATACGTTTCTTACCTTCCTTCTGTTTCTCAAGAAGTTTCTTCTTTCGGGAAATATCACCACCATAGCATTTGGCAAGAACATCCTTTCGCATAGCGCGGACAGTCTCACGGGCAATGATCTTGCTTCCGATTGCAGCCTGGATCGGGATTTCAAAGAGCTGTCTCGGAATTTCTTCTTTCAGCTTCTCACACATCTTACGTCCACGCTCATAAGCAGTATCTGCATGTACGATGAAAGAAAGTGCATCAACTTCTTCCTTATTAACAAGGATATCAAGTTTAACCAGTTCACTGCGTTCATAACCGCAGAGCTCATAATCCAGAGATGCATATCCTCTGGAACGGGATTTCAATGCATCAAAGAAATCGTAAATGATCTCATTCAGTGGAAGTTTATATTTCAGAAGTGCTCTGGTTTCCTCCATGTATTCCATTCCGTTATACTGACCACGGCGTTCCTGGCAGAGATCCATGATTGCACCGATAAATTCAGTCGTTACCATAATCTCAGCATTTACCATTGGCTCTTCCATATATTCAATCTCAGATGGATCCGGGAGATTAGATGGATTTGTCAGTTCGATCACTTCTCCATTCGTCTTATATACTTTGTAAACAACACCTGGTGCTGTCGTTACCAGATCAAGATTGTATTCTCTTTCCAGGCGTTCCTGGATGATTTCCAAATGCAGAAGTCCGAGGAATCCACAACGGAAGCCAAAGCCAAGTGCAATAGATGTCTCCGGTTCAAAGAACAGAGAAGCATCGTTCAGCTGCAGTTTCTCAAGAGCATCTCGAAGATCACCATATCTGGCACCATCAGCCGGATACAGTCCACAGTAAACCATTGGCTGTACTTTCTTGTAACCCGGAAGTGCTTCTGCACATGGTCTTTCATTATCGGTAACTGTGTCACCAACTCTGGTATCCCCAAGATTCTTAATACTTGCGGTAATATATCCAACCATACCGGCTGTCAGCTCATCACACGGAATAAACTGTCCGGCTCCAAAATATCCTACTTCCACAACTTCAGTCGTAAATCCTGTTGCCATCATACGGATCTGAGTACCTTTCTTAACGCGGCCATCCATAACACGACAAAAAACAATGACGCCTTTATAAGCATCATAAATAGAGTCAAAGATCAATGCCTTCAGCGGTGCATTTACGTCTCCCTGCGGTGCCGGGATCTTCGTAACGATCTGTTCCAGAACTTCTTCAACATTCAGTCCTGTCTTGGCAGAAATTCTCGGTGCATCGTGTGCCTCAAGTCCGATCACATCCTCAATCTCGTTGACAACGCGATCCGGATCTGCACTTGGGAGATCGATCTTGTTAATGACCGGAAGAACATCCAGATCATGATCCAATGCAAGATAAACATTCGCCAGTGTCTGCGCCTCGATACCCTGTGCTGCATCTACGACCAGAATCGCCCCATCACAGGCAGCAAGACTTCTGGAAACCTCATAATTAAAATCGACATGTCCTGGTGTATCGATCAGGTTAAAAATATATTCTTCTCCATCATTAGCCTTATAAACGATTCGTACAGCCTGAGACTTGATCGTGATACCTCTCTCTCTCTCAAGCTCCATATTATCCAGCACCTGAGACTGCATCTCACGTTCTGTCAGTGTACCCGTCTTCTCAATAATACGGTCAGCCAAAGTGGACTTGCCATGGTCTATATGTGCAATAATGCAGAAATTACGAATTTTGCTCTGGTCTATCATTCTGCGAAATTCCTCCTTATGTACTTCTCTTTATTTTCCAAAAAACTATTCCTTATATAATAAAGTATAGAAAATCATACTACGAGGCATTATAGCATAGCTTTTTACCTTTAGTCCAGTTCTTGTCAAGGGATATTTCTGCTGACACACCGTTATGACGCTGTTCACGTCTGTATTACTGATCTGTGTTCTTATTATACGAACATTTGTTCTGAATTGCAAGCGTTATTTTTTTAATTTTCCCCCTGCAGCACCCGGTTCAGGATATCCGCAAAAGGATCCATTGCATTTTTTACCTCCTGGACAGTATTTGTCTGAGCCCCTGCCTCCAAAAGCAGGGCTCGTGGACGCAGATGCAGATTATAACGTAATCCTGCCAGATAAATGCCACGGTACAATTCAGGATAGTACAGAGCCGCCTGATACTCAAGCTGGAAAGAAAATGCCAGATTATCCTGTATGTACGGATTTGGAAGGTATGAAAGATCTCCGCTGTTTATTGTATGACTCAAGCCATTATAAAACATGATCTGCGCTGTCGGTTTTCCGTTAATTTCGGTGACCAGATGGCGGTCTTCCGGTACGCCATCCCGGTGCAGGTCTATCAGAATCTGTATAGATGGATTCTCTTCCAGAACAGGTTCCAGCCACTCTCTTGCATAGTCATATGCTTTGCTCCGGTCAAGTTCCCCTCCAGCCAGATCAAATGCTTCCGTTACATGCATAACCTGGTATCCATAATTTTCTGTCAGAAGCTGAGTCAGATAATCCCCCACCCCCACGATCGTATCTTCTGTCTTTCCTTCTCTGGAATCTGCAAAAGTCTCCTGCGAATGACTATGATAGATCAAAATCTGTGGCTCCGCTTTTTCCTTACGGAGCGTCAGATCCTCCCCAAGAAGAGCAGCCGCATTCAACTGTTGCGCACTGGTTTCTGTATTAGGATCAAGAATAAAAAAATGATTCATCAGATAATCGTAATCTGCCAGTCTTTCCGGTGCAAGGTCAATTTCCGGCATCGGCTGCACCTGAGCGGCTGCCGTAGTAACTTCCTCTTCCCCGGGAGATTCTTCGGCTAAATTTTCTTCTGGCTCTGTCTGTTTATCTGCATTTTTTGCTTTCTGCTCTTCTGTATTTTGAATTATCGGAGTCACTGTAATGTCTGGTTTCTCAGTTGGAGTTATCGTTGGCTTTTCCGGTCGTTCATCCTTCTCAACATCCTCTTCACGCTCTGACTGCTTGTCCTCAGTCTCTCTATCAGTTTCTTTACTGCCAACTTCTTTATTTTCATCCACAACCATCCTGCCAAGATAACGTGCATTGCTCTCCATCAGCTTTTCATAAGTCTCACGGTCCTGTCCAGCTGAACGCTCCTGTGCCTTCTCTTCCAGAAAACAGTACAATGGAAGCTGGCGAAATATATTTTCGTGCATCACAAGAACGCCCGCTGTCACGGATAGCGTCACAAGCACACAGCCTTCCACAATCAGATACAGTGTTTTCCGGAATCTCGCCACAGAACCACTCCTTTCAAAGTATCCTATGACAAACCAACCTCAATTATGACTTTGCATCATTCTACCAGTCATTTATTCTGCATAAATCAGTTAGCGAAATTTTATTCATGAAAGTCATGCCTCACCGAACGCTGTATTCAATCCTTCAGATATTGTAAAGCTCAGGTATTTTACCGTCTCATCCACATCCTTTGGTGTCACAAACATGCTGTAGAGATTCGGAGCAATCATTTCTTCCAAAAATTCTTTCTGCTCCGCTTCTTCCAGTGCATCCAGAAGATGTGCCATCGAATCATGAACGATCGTTGCCGCATCCACAACCGTCGGAACACCGATTCCAATCACCTTTACCTGCAGATTGTCCTCCGTTAGTCCATTTCTGTGATTTCCCACGCCTGACCCAGGATGAATTCCTGTATCTGTGATCTGGATCGTTCGATTCAGTCTGCGGACACTTCTGGCCGCAAGTGCATCAATTGCAACTACTACATCCGGTTTCGTTTCCGCAACCACTCCCTGTATGATCTCTGCAGTTTCCATACCGGTCTGTGCCATCACTCCCGGCACAATTCCACTGACACGGTGCATTTTTTCATGATCAATTCCCCGAAGGCCGTATTCCCTTATGATATGACGGGTCATCCTTAAATTTTCTACCACATGCGGTCCCAGTGCATCAGCAGTGATTCCTGCATTTCCGAGCCCCACCACAAGAATGGATTTTTCCTTTTTCAGATCAATGAGTTGTTTCAGATGTTTGGAAATCTCCTCTGATATCTCACGATGATAATCTTCATCCGGTACAGACAGATCCGGAGCTTCTATTGTAATGTAAGTTCCCTGCGGTCTTCCCATCGCCTTTGCACCGTTTTCTGTCACGATCCTGACGACAGTCGTTCGTACATCCTTTTCTTCATCATAGTCCTCCTGAATCTCTACCCCACGAATCTCTGTGTTTTCTTCTTTAAAACGTTCTGTTGTTTCCAGTGCAAGGTCTGTTCTGATTCTTTTGCTGACTGCCATCTCTCTTCCTCCTGATCATCCAAATTATTGATATCCGATTATCATCTGTAAAATTTTGTTTCTTATCTGTCTACAATATTTCACTTTATCATTAATGTCTCTGTTTTAAGCCTATATTATGTATGGAAGATTTTTCTCACAGTAATATTATGTTTATATTTTTTTAACATTTCCGCATTTTACTATTGACAAGTAAAAATAAATATACTATCATATATAAGCATGTTTACAGAAGCGCCCGTGTCTGTTTCTGTAACAACGACACATTATTATAAATCTGAAATGGAGGTGTACCAATTGGCTAACATCAAATCTGCAAAGAAAAGAATTTTAGTAAACAGAACTAAAGCTGCTAGAAACAAATCTATCCGTTCTGCTGTTAAAACTTCCATCAAAAAAGTAGAAACTGCAGTTCAGAAAAACGATAAAGCTGCTGCACAGGCTGCTCTTACAGAGGCTATCTCTACAATCAGCAAAGCAACATCTAAAGGTGTTTATCACAAAAATAACTGTGCAAGAAAAATTTCCCGTCTGTCTAAAGCTGTCAACAGCATTGGCTAATTCAGGAAATATATATTTTTAATTATAAGCTTATAATTAAAAAGACAGTCACAACCGTCAGTGACTGTCTTTTTTCTTGTCTTTATTTTCTCCTGTCCTGCTCTTACCTCACGCAAAAAACTGCCACTGCATATGCAATGACAGTTTTTTATTTCTTTTTATAATCTGCTCTCAATTTTGGTAACATATTTTTTCAGAAGAATCGCCCATTCAGACATTTTCTCTTCTGTAAAATGACTTGCAAGCCCGCTGATACTGATTGCCGCATACAGATTTCTGTTACGGTCAAATATCGGCATTGCAACACATTTTATCCCAAATTCATGCTCCATATCATCAATCGCATATCCTCTCTGACGAGTACGCATAAGTTCCTGTCTGAACACGTCTTTATCTGTAATGCTGTTCTCTGTAAATGCTTTCAGTTCATGTACAGTCAGGTATTCGTCAATTGAACGGTCATTCATATTCGCCAGCATCGCTTTACCGATACCAGTGCAATACATCTGAGCCCTCTCTCCAAGGATCGAACGCATCAGCTCAACAGATTCTGCTGGATACATTGCATCCAAATACAATACTTCCTCTCGATATGGAACCGCCAGATAAACTCTTTCTCTGGTAATATTTGATAACTCCTGCATGTAAGGTCCGGCAATTTTAGTAATGGAATAATTATCTCCCAGAGCTTTACTCAGATTGAAAACCTGAATCCCCAACCGATACTTTCCTGTTTCTTCATCCTGTTCCAGATACTCCATAGATTTAAGGGTACACAGAATATTATGTACCGTACTCTTATACCATCCAAAGTACTCGCTGACTTCCGTCACTCCCAAAACAGGTTTCACAGTAAAAAGATTCAGAATTTCCAAAGCCTTCTGAAGACTCTTTACTTTAATTTCATTATTGTCAGCCATTACCCCTCCTCATAGATTTTATTTTACCATTTAGCTGGTCAAAACCTATATAACAATATAACAAATATAGCGTTACTATTAATAGTAATAGTATAGCATCAATAGATTTTCCCGGTAAACAGGTCATCCTCTGCCTTTATTTTGTACGATCATACAAGTTTATGCTCTGGTTCTTTTCCATCAAAAACTGCTAGGATTGCTTTCGCTGTCACCACAGAAGTCGTCTCACAGTTTTCATATGTCTCTGCTGAAACATGAGGGGTTGCAATATAGTTTTCAAAGCCAAACAGCGAACCAGAAAGATCGATCGGTTCCGTTTCAAATACATCCGATGCAAATCCAGCTACTTTTCCTGTTCTTAACGCTTCTGCCATATCTTTTTCAGAAACGATACTGCCTCTTGCTGTATTTACTACATAAACACCATCTTTCATCTTATTAAGAGTTTCCTGGTTGATCAGATGTTTTGTCTCGTCCGTTGCCGGAAGGTGAATCGAAATAATATCTGCCTTTTTCAGAACTTCCTCCTGTGAAACCAGCTTTACTCCAAGCTTATCTGCCATCTCCTGATTCGGATACTTATCATATGCGATCATTTCCGGATGAAATCCTGCAAGACGTTCTGCAAGATTTCTTGCAATTGCTCCAAATCCCAGAAATCCAATTGTACGGCTCTTAAGTTCATGAAACATCGGGCGAGGCCATTTTCCATCTCTCACTGCATTGTTCATCTGCGGAATCTGTCTCATTGAAGAAAGGATCAATGCTGCAGCCTGCTCCGCAACTGCCGATGAATTGATTCCCGGACTGTTGCAGACAACAATTTCTCTTTTTTCTGCCGCTTTCAGATCTATATTATCCACGCCTACGCCAAATCTTGCCAGAACTTTTAATTTCGGTGCAAGACGGAATACCTCTTCATTCCATGTATCAACTCCAACGACTACGCCGTCAATATCTCCTACAATTTCCTTAAGCTCCTCAAACGTATATGGTCTTCCATGCGGATTTTCAATAATCTCACAGCCAGCCTCTTCCAGTAACTTTTTACCTGGCTGACAATACTTAGAATAATTCGTTGCTGTTACCAGCACCTTCATGTGCATTTCCTCCCGCTTTATACATCAAGTTCTTTTCTGATAAAATCAGTCAGTCTGGTAAGCTGATCCACTTCAAGACGAGCAGTTTCATTTAACAGTTCTGCCGGCTTCGTACGAGTATGGATCGATGCAAAATTGCCAATGCTCTTCTGATAGAACTTTGCATTCACCGGATAAACCTGTCTTTCAATCATAGAAGCTATTGTCAGAAAATCAGCAACCGTTCTTGCTTTCTCTGGTTCTTTCTCATAGTTTTCACACAGCCATACATAAAGATCTGCATGGAAGTTTGCCATTACACCACTGAATCCGCTTCCTCCAAGCTTCAAAGTTTCTAATAACGTAGATGAGTTCGCATTAAAAAGTTTGAGGTTGCTGCCCTTGATCTTTGCAAGTTTTGCTTCCATATTGTGGATATCACAGCTTGTGTCCTTAATGAAATAAAATCTGCCTGTATTTGCGCACCATTCCAGAAGTTCCGGAGAAATTACTCTCTTATATGGATACGGGCATTCATAAAATCCCAGTGCCAGGTCTTCCGGAAGCAGTGCAAGCAGTTTTTTCAGATTTTCAATCCATACTTCATCACTTTCCTCTTCTGCCGCCAGGCGGTTTGTAAGAAGAATCACCGCATCGACACCTGTCCCGGCTACTGCATTCAGTTCTTCTGCCTGATCTTCAATCATATCTGAAATATGACCAGAAGCCACAACCGGTACTCTTCCTGCTGCTTTTTCTTTAATAAAACGAGCAAGTTCTACACGCTCTTCCAGCGATAGGAAGAACATCTCACTGGACTGGCAGTCTGCAAAAAGGCCTGCAACGCCATTCTCAATATACCAGTTGATCAGTTTTTCCAGAGAATCATAGTCTACTCTGTTGTCGTCTGTGAATGGTGTCAGCATAACCGGCCATACACCATTGTTGAAATTTTTGCTCATATCATTCACCTTATCCTTTCACGCCACCGGCTGTCATTCCACCAACCAGATTTCTATTGCACAGCAAATATAATATAATTACAGGTATGGATGCGATCAGTGAACCGCCCATCAGTGGTCCCCATGCATAAACATCGCCAACTACCATGTCTGCCAGAGCCAGAGGAATTGTCTTGAAATCTGCTTTATTTATAATTACCAGTGCATACAGATATTCACTCCAGCAAAGTGTATATGAGAATATTAATGTTGATACGATTCCCGGTCGTGCCAGTGGAAAACAGATTTTCCACATTGCCTGTACTCTGCTGCATCCATCAATAATCGCTGCCTCTTCCAGATCATACGGTATACTCTTGAAATACGAAATCATCATCCAGGTTGCATATGGAATTGTGATTGTCGGGTACACCAGTACAAGTCCCCACAGATTATTGCTCAGTCCGATTTTTGTTACCAGAAGATATAACGGTATAAAAAGAACTGTTCTCGGCATCAAGTAAGAAATAAGGATTCCTTTTGATACCTGTTTTCTTCCTCTGAATTTGATTCTTGCAATTGCATATGCCGCCGGCATACTGATTGCAATAGAACCAAAGGAAACAATCAATGATACAAATAGACTGTTCAGCACATTTTTCATAAAACCTTTTTCGGCAAAAAGTTCATAGTAACCTTCAAATGTTAATTTTTTCGGCCAGAACGTAGGAACGATCTTGTATATTTCCGTACTTGTCTTTAATGAAGTAATCAGCATCCAGTAAATTGGGAAAAGGCAGAATACAATAAGAATTGCTGACACAACATAAGCGACGATCTTACTTTTTACTGTTGTCTTCATTCACCTTTCCTCCTTATTCTTCCGATAATGATGATTTTGTAATATAATGAACCAGCACTACCAGGATTGGTACAAGTATCAGTGATGCTGCTACTGATTTTGCAATATTACTGTTCATAAATCCCTGTATGTAACTGTAAGTTGATACCAGTTCTGTCGCATGAGACGGGCCTCCTCTGGTCATACACCATACAATTTCAAAATCATTTAATGTCCATACAGTTGTTACAAATGCCGATAAGATAATAACTTCTTTCACTGACGGCAGAGTTACATATAAAAATCTCTGAATCACGTTTGCGCCATCAAGTGATGCTGCCTCGTAAAGATCCGGCGATATATTTTGCAATCCAGCCAGTACTGATATTGCAATAAACGGAGTTCCTCTCCATATATTAACCAGTATTACTGAAAACATTGCCATACTTGTAGTAGACAGCCATCCAATCTGATGGTCTGTAATGTGAAGCACCATCAAAATTCTATTCAAAGCACCGCCTACGTCTGAATAAATCCACTGCCATGCAAATACAGAGACAATTGTCGGAATCGTCCACGGCAGGATCATTGCAACCCTGATGCCGCCCCTTCCACGTACAGGCTGATTCATAGCAAGTGCCATGATCATACCCAGAATAACTTTGCCCATAACTGCAAAGAAAGCAAAAATGAATGTGTTTAAAAGAGATTTCTGAAATACAGGATCTTTGATGATCTCAATATAATTTGACAGCCCTACAAAATTAACCTGAGCAGCTCCGATTACCTTATCCGTCAAACTTGTATATACAGCCCAGATCAACGGCAGTCCCATGATAAGTATCAGATAAATTACGGCAGGTGCTATCAGAATAACCGCAAGCTTTTTCTCTTTCTGTTCCATACTTACTGTCTTTCTACCTGCGGAAACAGTATTTAAGTTTTTCATTTGACACCTCCTTTTTTAACAGAAGCGGAAACCTGGCATTCCGATTTCCGCTTCCCCTGCAACTTTAATTATTTTTCTTTATCGTAAACAGCCTGCATGTCTGTCTGAAGTTTTGCTATTTCTTCTGCTGGATCACTTCCTGTTACGATGTTGGTAAAGCAGTTACTTAACAGTCTTGAATTGAACACTTCGCTTGCTGCTGGTGTATATGTGTTTGGATAGCCAAGGAATGTAAAGTTTGCAACGGAATCAATAAATGGTTTATTTCTCTCATCCTGCCATACTTCGTCGTCTTTCATTCCCTGAAGAACTGGAATCTTAAATGGTGCTGTTTCGTTTACCCATTCTGTATACCAGTCTTTGTCAAGAAGATATTTTACAAGTTCTTTTGCGCCGTCTTTGTTATTCGCATTTTTGAAGATTCCATATCCATCCAGGATACCAGGTACCATGGATCCGGCACTTCCTGACGGCATTACAGCGATTCCTGTATTCTCATAGAGATCCGGATCATCTGTCTTAATTGTGTTCAAAAGACTTCCTACGTTAAAGATCATTGCGCACTGTCCACTTAAGTATGCTTTGTTATTTCCTGAGTCATCCCAGTTTACAGCTGTAGGAGGTGTTACTTTGTCTTTTACAAACAGATTCTGAATATACTGTGCTGTGTTAACGGTTGCTTCACTGTCAATTGCTACTTTTCCATCATCGTCAACATCTACACTTCCATTGGACCAGAGCATTGCACGGGTGAGCCACTCTGCATCTGAGTTACTTGCACCATATCCAATACCTGCACCGTAAATACCATTTTTTTCATCTGTCAGTTTGATTGCTGCATCCCTGAAATCATCCCATGTTTCCGGTGCAGATAGGCCAGCTTCTTCAAACATATCAGTTCTGTAATATAATACCTGTACAGATGCCCATCCAGGAATTCCATATACCACGCCATCCTCTGATGTAACGGCCGGTGCCAGACTCTCTTCGAAAGGAGTCACATCGTTGATTTCGTTATAGACATCTGTCATATCTTCCAGAATTCCCTGTGAATAATACTGTCCCATTTCCTGATATCCGAAATAACTTAAATCCGGAAGATTTCCTGATTCAATCGCAGCTGCCCATTTTGTATAGAAATCTTCATAAGCGATAACTTCTACTTCTACGTCCACATCATTTTCTTCTGCAAACTGTTCGCAGCGTTCTTTGAACATGTTATTTGCAACGTCTGTAAGGTCTTTTTTCATCCAGACTACAATCTTATCTTTTCCATCAGCTTTTGCTTCAACTACACATGCACCAGTAAATAAGGAAACTCCCATTGCTGCACAAAGCATAACACTTACGATTCGTTTTTTCATATCTCACTTCTCCTTTTCTATTATGGGTTTAAAATGACTTTAATCGCTCCGCTGTTCTTATCACATAACAGGTCAAAACCTTCTTTTACTTTTTCAAGTGGAAGCCTATGTGTAATAACTTTATCGATATCTACTTTTTTCATCCTTAAGAATTCCAGGGTTGTTTCGCATTCATCTGCATATCCTGTACTTCCGTATACATTCAGCTCTTTGTATATGATCTGTTGGATTGCAATATTAAGTTCTGGTTTCGTAAATCCAAGAGCAACAACGGTTCCTCTCTTTTTGCACATATTCAGTGCCAGATTATAAGTAACCCCAATTCCAACAGCTTCTACAACTACATCCGGCCCTGCTCCATGAGTCTCTGCCTTGATCTTATCCATAAATTCCAAATCATCTGATTTCAGACAGATGTCTGCACCAACATCTTTCGCAATTTCCAGTTTGTAATCTGAAAGATCTACTGCGATAACTTTGACTGCTCCTGCAAGTTTTGCTGTCTGGATTGCCAGAAGGCCGATTGTTCCGGCACCAATGATTACGACAACATCTCCAAGCTTTACTCCGCCTCTGTTGATCAGATGAATGGCATTTCCAAGTGGATCAAGGAATGTGCCATGGTCGTAGCTTACTTCATCCGGCAGATGATAAAGCTGTTTCTCATGCATAATCAGGTATTCGCACATTGCCCCATCCAGAAATCCTCTCATAGATGAGCCAATCAGAAGTGAATGATCGCACAGATGTGGAAGTCCTTTCCTGCACATCGGGCATGTCTCATCATTGATCTGTGGATTAATAGCAACTCTGTCACCTGGTTTCCATTTTGTTACCTCAGAACCAATCTCTTCAACATCTCCGGAGGCTTCATGCCCCATAATGATTCCCGGTTCTCTTCGATCTAATCCATCCCCCATATATGGATGAATATCAGATCCGCAGATTCCAACCGCACGTATACGGATAAGTACCTCTTTCGGACCCGGTTTCGGTTTTTCACGATCACAGATTTTGAATTCATAAGGTCCTGTAAAAACTGCTGCTTTCATAGTTTACTGCTCGCCCTCCTTGTTCATTAATAATGTATATCGTTTTTGCTTTTATCTAAAAAAAATAAATTCCTCCTCTCCAATTTTGTATCCGTTGTTTTTTGTTCTGTATTATTGAACATCGTTCTTATTCATTGGGTGAATAAAAACCTGGATAAGGGATGCTCCAAGTTTTTTGTTCTGTATATTTGAACTATGTTCTTTATGTTTGTATAATATCATATCGGATTCCAATATGCAATCCACTAAATCAGACAATATTTTTCTCTATTTTTTGTATAAAGCGACGAATTTTCAAAAAACAAACAGGATAACGGATTTATTTCCATCACCCTGTCTGTAATCTTCCGATAGAATCCTATTTTCTCATTTACTTTGAAGACATCCTGTCAAATAGCAATTAATCAGTTATTTTTCTTCCTCTAACCAATTCCTCACTATTTCTCCCTCTTCTCCAAGAATCTGAGCAATCTTCTGTACTGGCATGCCTTCCTGGCTAAGTGCTTTCGCAGTCTCTTTCGCCTTTTTTATTGCGCCCTTTGCTATTCCACGTGCTTCGCCCTGTAATTCGCCTTTCTGCTCAAATTCTTGAATAAGTTTCTCTAACGCATCGCACATACTAACACTTTCCTCCGTTTCTGTCTCTTTTAATTCAGATACCCGCTTTGCTAAAACCTCACTGTACATATCATTGGCATTCTTACAATGCAAATCATGCATCAATCGCCCTAGAGCTGTGTCTTCGTCCTGAATCGAAGAATTCACGTATATAATATGCGATCCATCTCCAAACATTCCTCCGGTCTCTTCAATCACTCGATCTGCATGATAAATCGGCAATCCATTTCCCCGCACATCATCTTTTGTGATAAAGATCACATAACTGTCTGTCAATTCCTCAAAATTCTGCCCTGGATTTAAAGTATTCATATCCAGTAATCCACTGTGATATCTTGCTCTTTTCGGTGACGCTCCTTCTGTATCCTGTTGGATTTCTACATTATATTGGTTATTTACATCATCCCGCGCCACACAGTCAAGGATTGCAGATCTCCCCTGTAAATTCTTATAATCCTTCTGGACAGTATAATCCAATACCTGCAGATTTTTCATTTCCATTATGATACGCAGGACATGTTCTATACATTCACGCTTCTTAAATACATTCCGCATAAAGATATCATTCATGATTGTAAGCTCTTTTATTACATCTTTATACCTTATGTAACGCTGTTCCAGCTCATTATTCGGGACTGTAGGTGTATTTTCCATTTCGATAACGTCCTCCATTCGTATTATTAGTTTTATATAGTTTCAGATATTGTTCTTTGATCTAACTGTTCTTCTCTGAATACTGTTTCTTAAAGGAATTATCGGAATGTATTTTTCCCTTTCTGTTTCATCCAGAAAATTTTATCTTCTGTACAGGTAAATATTTTTTCTGTACCCTCCTTTTCACTATAGCTCTTTATGTTCTAAGCTTAACAAAAACCTACTATCTGGTCAACGAAACTTTTTATAAACTCGAGTATAAAACAAGCTGCTGAAAATATAGTTTCTCAGCAGCTCAACTTTTTCTTTATTTATTATATTCACCCTCCGAGTTCTACCATACGATGAATGCAGCGTCCGGCGCCTTCCATAACATTTTCCGGAAGTTCGATCACTTCTCCACCGGTTCCCTTCAGGCAGTTGTAGATATCCATCAGTGTTGTGATCTTCATGTTCATACAGGTCAGCATGACAGACAGCGGATAAAACTGTTTGTCCGGACATGCAAACTGGAGATGTTCCACAATACTGTTCTCTGTTCCGATGATGAATTCTTTATTCGGAGATTTCTTTGCATATTCCATGATTCCAGTTGTAGAACCAACATAATCAGCAAGTTCTACGACTTCCTGACGGCATTCCGGATGAACCAGAAGCAATGCATCCGGATGTGCTTTCTTTGCTTTTTCTACATCTTTGGCGCTGACGATAATATGTCTTGGACATCCACCTTTGTAGAAGGCAAACTCTTTTTCCGGAAGTTTCTCTGCAACAAAACGTCCCAGGTTCGGATCCGGGATAAACAGAATCTTGTCATTATCCAGTTTGCTGCAGATCTGTACTGCAGAAGAAGATGTCACGCAGACATCACACTCTGTCTTTAGTTCAGAAGTCGTATTGATATAAGCAACTACCGCATATCCCGGATGCTCTGCCTTTAATTTACGAAGACTTTCCAGATCCAGCTGTTCTGCCATCGGACATCCTGCAGTCGGATTGGCAAGCCACACTTTCTTCTCCGGGCTTAAAACCTTACAGGTTTCTGCCATAAAACGGACGCCACACATGATGACGCCTTTGCAGTTACTCTTGGATGCCTGCACACTCAGTCCATAAGAATCGCCCATGTAATCTGCTACTTCCAGAATTTCCTGTCCCTGGTAAGCATGTGCCAGAATACATACATCCTGTTCTTTTTTCATTCGCAGGATCTCCTGCTGAATTTCCTGTATTGTCATAATTTAATATTTCCCTTTCCTGTGCTCTGTTCCCATGGCTGAAGCGGAGCCAGAAAACCGGCTTTCTTCAGCTGTTCTTCAATCAGATCCAACCGTTCTTCACTTGCGGCTTCCACCAGATGATAATGATATCCTGAAGTTGCATTACTTAAAACAGTGGAATGACTGTTCTGCAATGCCTGCACAAACTCACTCACATCCTGTCTGGAGCGAATATCCATCTCCGCGCTGACACGACCATAAACTCTGTGACTGATACTGATATTTTTGACATGCCCACCACAGTCTACGATCAGATTCAGTTCCTCAGCAGCTTTATCCTGGCTGTGACGAACTTTAAATTCTCGACTGCAACTGCTGTCCTGCTGAATCACATACCCCTTTGTTGTTGACAATATTCCCGGCGTAGAAGCCCTTATCACCGCCAGATCCTGCACGATCACCTGACGGCTAACACCAAATTTTCCCGCAAGCTCTCTTGCTGCCACCGGAGCATCTGCATTATGAAGGATCTTTAAAATTTCTCCGCGTCTTTCTGCAGTGTTCATAAGGTTTCCTCCTCTCACACCGCATGGAGGTTTTTCATGGAAATGTCAAGGATTGGTGCAGAGTGTGTCAAAGCTCCGCTGGAAACAAAATCAACACCGATTTCACGGATCTTCTGAATATTTTCTTTTGTAATATTACCAGAGCATTCGGTCTGTGCTCTGCCATCAATCAGCTCAACCGCCTGTTTCATTACTTCCGGTGTCATATTATCCAGCATGATGATATCCGCACCAGCTTCTACAGCCTCTTTTACCTGTTCCAGTGTCTCTACCTCGATCTCGATCTTACGGACAAATGGTGCATATGCTTTTGCCATCTGTACCGCTTTGGTAACACTCCCTGCTGCACCAATGTGGTTATCTTTCAGTAAAACTCCATCTGAAAGATTATATCTGTGATTACATCCGCCCCCAACTCTTACTGCATATTTTTCAAATACTCGGCAGTTCGGGGTTGTCTTACGGGTATCCAGCAAAGTTACCTTGCTGCCTTCCAGAAGTTTTGCAACCTGTCTGGTATATGTGGCAATTCCACTCATTCTCTGCAGATAATTCAGCGCTACACGTTCTCCGGAAAGAAGGACTCGAATGTCACCTGTTACAGTTGCCATCAACTCACCTTTTTTTACTTCATCTCCATCTTTGCAGTGAAAATCAATCTCTGTTTTTTCATCCAGGATTGTAAATACTCTCGCATAAATGTCAAGTCCGGCAATTACACCATCTTCTTTTGCGATCAGATCTACGGTTCCTTTTGTTGCTGTCGGCATAACTGCATTTGTGGAAACATCCTCGCTTGTAATATCTTCCTGCAACGCCATACGGATCAGCTGATCAGCCTGCATTTTCATTGTAATTTCATTCATGACTCTTCTTCATCCTTTCGATTTCATTTAAAACCATTTCATGATAAACAGTCAGAACTGCGTCTCTGTCCTCATATGGTTTCAGATCTATGCTACCCGGTCTGCACGGATCTGGTTTTCTTCCAAATATGATATCATCTGCAGCGCGTCTTGCAAAGACCAGAGATTCAAGAAGTGAGTTGCTTGCAAGACGGTTTTTGCCGTGCACACCATTACAGCTTGTCTCACCGCAGGCATACAGGCCCTTCATGGAAGTACGGCTTCCAAGGTCAACCTTGATTCCACCCATGAAATAGTGCTGTGCCGGAACGACCGGAATCGGCTCTTTGCGCGGATCAAAACCTTCTTCTACACATCTGTGGAAAATATTTGGAAAATGTTTCATGATGGTTTCTTCTCCCAGTGGACGCATATCTTCCCACACGAAATCAGTACCGTCTTTTTCCATCTGTGCAAAGATTGCCTGGCTGAGCAGATCTCGCGGCTGCAATTCATTTGTAAAACGCTGTCCGTTTTTATCATACAAAAGTGCACCTTCTCCTCTGACAGATTCAGAAATCAGGAAACGGCGTCCTGGTTTATGAGAATAAAGAGTAGTCGGATGAATCTGTATATAATCCAGATGTTTGAGTACCACCTGATGTTTCATGGCGATTCCAAGTCCATCGCCTGCAATATGCGGGAAGTTGGTGGAGTTTTTGTAAAGACCTCCGAGACCACCACATGCCAGAACAACGTATGGTGCTCTGACCGGATATACTTCATTCTTCTCATCCATGACGATTACCCCGCCACAGACGTTGTCTTTGGAAATGATATCGACCATGGTCATATATTCACAGATTTCAATATTGTCTCTTGTCAGTGCCTGATTCAGAAGAGTCTGTGTGATCTGTTTACCGGTAATATCTTCATAGAAAAGGATTCTCGGCTGAGAATGTGCTCCTTCCCTGGTGAAATCCAATTCTCCCGTCTCTGTTCGTTCAAATGTAACATTTCTCTGTAAAAGATCTCGAATAATACTGTTAGAGCTACGGATCATCAGCTCGACTGCTTTTGCGTCATTTTCGTAATGGCCCGCGCGCATGGTATCTTCAAAGTAATCATTATAATCTTCTTCTCCTCTGAGCATGCAGATACCGCCCTGTGCCAGAAAGGAGTCGGACTGATCCGCCTGCTGTTTGGTCAGCATCAGTACTTTCATTCTGGAAGGCAGATTCAATGCACAGTAGAGACCTGCGGCTCCTGTTCCTACGATAATGACGTCATAATTTTCTTTCATGTGTTTATCCTCGTACCGGCTTGTACCGGATTTTCTGTTGAGTTTTATATGTTGCGTGTTTTCTGATTTGTGATTATACTACCCGACATGTTAGGTGTCAAGACACCTGTGTATATTGGTGTGAAGAAATTCGTTGCACTATCCGTGCCTTCGCCCCTTCCCGGGAGAGAAATTAAATAAAAGCGAAAACAGATGGATAAATATAGTACCCGGAAACATCTGCAATCGTTCGTCGTTGTACTTGAATATGTTCGGGCTGTGTTGGCAAAATCGGAAGCTCTGTCTGAGCGTAGCGAGTTTGCTGACGATTTTGACGTTCTTAACAGCCAGGTTATATTCTAGTACAACAGGACGATGAAGCCGTTTCCGGGTACTATATTTACTCACATCTGTTACACTTTTACCTTTTTCTCTCAGTACTATATTTCACTATCAACAGTTCCACACTCAGCACATCCTGCAGTCTTCCGGTCTTCACTGCCTCCTCCGCATCAACAAAATCCTCTTCTGCCTGTTCAAGCTCCTCAACACTGTAAGCTCTCGCACAGGCCAGTATATTTCTTGCCACAAAAGACGGTACGCCAAGTCTGGTTGCAATTTCGTTCTGAGATGCCCCTTCCCCTGCCATTTTCTTTGCAAGGCACATCTGCCGGAACTGCTTCGACAGCAGGAACAGTATCCTCATCGGCGGCTCACGCAGCGTCAGAAGATCATTATACAGATCCAGTGCTCTCCTCTGATTTCGCTCCGTAACTGCACGAACCATATCGAAGATCTTATTCTCTGTCCGTGTTGTACAGATTTCCTCAATATCTTCTCTCGTTACAATATCCTGTCCCATGGTATATGTGATCAGCTTCTCCAGTTCCATACGGATATTTCCCATATCCGTACCGGTTTTTGTCAGAAAAAGTTCCATATCTCTGGTCGTGATCTTGCGTCCTTCTCTCGCCAGAATACCTGCTGCCCAGCGCATCAGTGTCTTTTCATCCTGCTTTGCAAACTCTACAATGCGGCCGCAGTTTTTCACCGCCTTATACATACGGCTTCGTTTATCTACCTCTTCTTCAACAAAAACCAGCCTCAGGTAATCCGGCAGTGTCTTCATATAATCTGCAAGTTCATCACATTTATTCTTAAAAAATCCGGAGTTTTCCACAAGGACCACACGATGATCTGCAAAGAAAGGCATTGTCTCACAGAGGTCGATCATTTCACGCACCTCAATTCCTTTTCCTTCATATTTGGTAAAATTCATCGTATCATCATCCGGATTTAATGCATGAATCAGCTTTTCTTTGTACTGAATCTTCAGATACGCTTCCTCACCAAACAGAAGATATGCATTTTTGAATTTTCCTGTTTTAATGTCTTCCTGTAAATTTTTCACTTCCTGCGAAACCTCCTGAAAAATACCGTTTTCTGACGGAATGCCATCCACAGACAGCATTAATTATTCATTATCTGTTTAGTATAGACGATTTTGATTTTTTTCTCAATACCGTATCTCTGCTCACGGATGCACAAACGTATCCACCCATACCTCCTTACCATCGGTCTCTGCTGTCACAGCCCCTTCTTTCATTGTGTACCAAATCTTTGCCCCGGAATCTTCCAACCGTTCTATTGTCTCGCCAGACGGATGTCCATATGTATTTGTTGCAGAGCAGGAGACCACCGCAAGTTCCGGTCTCACCACATCCAGAAATTCCTGACAGGTGGAATATCTGGAGCCATGATGCCCCACTTTCAGAAAATCTACATCTTCCAGCTCCGGCAGAAGTTTTTTCTCCGTCTCTGTCCCGATATCACCGGTAAACAGCCCTTCAAAACCGCCATATGTCAGTTCCACGACCATACCGTCTTCATTCGCATCTGTTCCTGCAGTCCCTCTATCCGGTGAAAGGAATCGAAGAGAAGCTTTTCCAAGCGCAATTTGTTCCCCTTTTCTTCCCTTTTGTACATTCACGCCTGCTGCCTGCGCTTTATCCACCAATTGCTGATATGCATCGTCCGGTTGTGTCCATTCCGGTAAGATCAGGTTCTTCACCCTGACAGAAGTAAGATGTGTCCTCATATAATCAAACAGTTCCAGCACACCACTGATATGGTCATTATCCGTATGTGAGATCAAAATAGCATCAATCACCCCAATCCCCCGATTTTTAAGGAATGGCAGAATCTGATAGCGTGCAATATTCTTCTTGTTACTGCTGCCGCCATCGATCAGGAAATTCTGCCCCTGTGGAAGCTGAATAGAAATACAGTCTCCCTGTCCGATATCAAGACAGGTGATCTGCAGATTTCCAGACGGATGATAAATGAGGATTCCCAGTCCAAGTATCAGCATGATTCCTGATATACCTGACAGTAGCTGATATTTTCTCAGCCATCCTTTTCCTTCCCCATGATTCTTTTTTTCCTGCATGAATGCATGATTTCCCGCCCTTTTTCCAGTTGCGCCATTCCATGTGACAGTTCCACGACTCATTCCCAAAATTCCAACTCCCAAAAACAGTAATACATAATATCCGGCACATTGCCACAGCTCCGGACTTCCTGCGATCCATGTACAGAACGGAATTCCTGCTGCCAGTTCGCAGAGTTTCTCATACAGAAAAAGCAGCACTCTTCCAGGCAGCACCACATAAACTGCAGCACTGACCGATGCCATTCCAACCGCAACTGCTGCAATTCCACTGACCAGTACTACACTGACTGTCGGCAGCACCAGCAGATTCAGAAAAAATCCGGCCAGCGAAATCTCTCCATAAATTCGCAGCATGATCGGAAAAGTCGTCATCTGCACAGCTATTGAGGATACCAGTGTTTTCATAACAGACACCACCAGACGATTCTCCCTTCTAATGCATCCCGCCAATACCGGTGCCACTACACCAAGTCCGGCAACAGCCCCAAAAGACAGCCAGAATCCACTGTTGTACAGATTTGCAGGTGCATCCAGAAGTAAAAGGACCGCCGACACTGCCAGCGCTGTCAGCAGATCATAGGTTCTTCCTGCGATTCTTGCACCGACCGCCAACAGGAACATGCCTACCGCCCGCATGGCAGAAACACTTTCCCCGGTAAGGATTCCATATTGCAGAAGAACACTGAGCACCACCATCCCGGCAGACACATTTCCAAATCCGGCTCTTTTCAGCAGATCAAAAAATCCAATCCCCAGTACACTGATGTGAAGTCCGGAAATCGCCAGTATATGAATGATCCCCGCCATCTGGTAACGAATCTTAACTTCATCTTCTAGGTTATCTTTCTCACCAAGCAGCATTGCTTCAAAAATACCGGCATCTTCCTTTGCCGCAATATCCAGCGTCTGCATTATCTTACTTTTCAGATTCTGCATAAACTGACCATATCTGGAATATTTGCTGCTCCATGCCAGAACCACACCGTTTTTCATAAAATAGTAGATTTTCTGACAGGCGTAGAATTGCCTGGAATCAAATTCTCCAGGATTTCGTGGCTCAGGAATTTCTTCCAGTTTTCCCGAAATCTTAACAGTGGTTCCAATCGGGAACTCTTTATTCGATTTTAAAAATACTCTTAAATTTTTTATGGGAATTTGTTCTGATCCGACGATCAGACAGACATGTTTAAGATAGGCAGAAAGAGAATATTCCGTAGCCTGATATTGCTGCACCTCCCCGCAGATGACAGCTTCCGGATGCTTTTCAATATATAATTGTACAGATTCCGGCAAAGGATTTCCACTGATCCGTGCAAATCCCGCCAGATCCATCAACCATATACACAACATCAGGAGCAGGCACACAAGACACACCGGGCGTCTTTTCATAAGCCTTCCTTTCTGTATATAGAACACCGCAGGCTATTCCACCTGCGGCATTACTGCATCAGGACTCCTTTGGTTTTTCGTCCTGTGCAATTAAATCTTCATTCTTTTCATAAAATTTGTATAACGGCAGACTGTCCTGGAAGTTCCCCTCCGTACTGCCTTCAATAGATATCTGAACCCTGTCAACATCACAGGAATCTATAATAGAATTCACAACCGAATAAATAGAGATATTTCCTCCTACTTCCGGTGTTTCATCACGAAAAGTGCTGTTCATGTTAATATAACAGATCCTGTCCGATGTGATCACGCTCAAAACCAGAGAACTGTCTGGTATCGTTGCATAATGCCCTTCTTCCATCGGTCCCTTTGCAAGCTGCTCAAGCACGATACGTTCTTTTGGAAGAGATCTTCGATAATATACATTTCTGGTTTCTTTCACCAGATTTTTTCCATTTTTATCCGTAAAATACAGTGTAAAAGTATCATAACGATAGCTTTCTTTGTCTTTTCCGGTATATTGCGCAAATGTATCTGAAGTCATCTCTCCAACTTCCTGATTTCGCGAGTTGGTCAGTGGCTGACCTCCAACTGTAAACTGGACTTTATGAATATCCGGAATCTGCAAAAATGTCTGCACAACTCCGTCACGTGTCATAACCTCTCGGATCTTGCTCATTTTTGAGTATTCTTTACTGAAGTCTATAACAAGCAGATCTTTCTGCACTTCATAAGAATTGATGGAAACATCTTCCGGAAGAAGACTGATTTCCCCATCCGGTGCATCTTTGCTTCCAAGTTTCTGCATAAGATCTTTTACCATAAAATCTGCCGTCTCTTCTCCGGGTGAATATGGTTCTTCTCTGAGGACCGTCTCACTCTCGTTCAGATAATACAGATGGTAGTTACTCTCATCCTGCGAATCCTTACTGCTTTTTGTCTCAATACTGCATCCGGCAAGTAAACTGCAAACCAGTGCTGCCAGAAGAAGTACTCTTATATATTTCTTCATCCGGCACCTCCTACGGAATATAAGATAACGGGACACGAACTGAGAATGTAGTTCCTTCCCCTTCTCTGCTGAATACTTTGATCACACCATGATGCATGGCAATCGTACTTCTTGTTATCGCAAGTCCAAGACCGGTTCCTCCGATCTCTCTGGAATGTGATTTGTCCACACGATAAAATCTCTCGAAAATACGGTCGATGGAATCCTCTGGGATACCCATACCAGAATCTGCTACCGTAACATAGAAAAACTTATGATCTGCGTCAAGTGACACACGTACCCAGCCATCATCCACATTGTATTTTATCGCATTTTCAACAAGGTTACTGATCGCAGATGTAAATTTCAGTTCATCCACATCCGCTTCCACAGGACGGAAACTGTCAAGGATCAGGTCAATATTGCGTTTGTCCGCGATCGGACGCAGACGTTTGAGAATATCCTCCAGAAGCTGATTGATATCCATATGACTGATCTGAAGATCTGCAGATTTCTTGTCCATTTTTACCAGAGTCAGAAGATCGGTAATAATACGGTTTTCCCTGTCAATCTCCGCTGTAATGTCACGCATAAATTCCTGATAAAGTTCTTCCGGAACTCCTTCCTGTCCGACAAGGGAATCTGCCAGAACCTTCATGGAAGTCATTGGTGTCTTCAGTTCATGCGACACATTGGAAACAAACTCTGATCTTGATTCATCCAGTACTTTCATACGTGCAAGCATCTTATTGAATGCATCCGTAATAAGTTCTGTTTCTGTATAATCCGGAACTGAAATCTCATCTTTCTGATATCCGTCAGTAAGATCTTCGATGGATTTGGTAACACTGGCCAGCGGTTTGACCAGAATCGTAGAAAGGCCATAGGCAAGCAATACAGACAATGCAACGATAATTCCTGTGAGCAGCATCGCCATCTGTTCCTGCTCTCCCACCGTTGCCATAATGTCACTGATTGAAATATTTACAAGCATGGCTCCCTGAATCTGCGGGACATCCGCGCTCTTTACGGGAACAGCCATTTCCAGCATCTGCCCGTATCTGCGGTAATTTGTGACTTCTCCGTTCTTAAAACACTTCACGACCTTTGGTGAGATCAGCGTCCGTCCTTCATCTACATGATAGGTATCTGCAACTACTTTCAGATCTCTGTCTACAATCACCATTCTTCCGCCATATACATTAGACAACAACTCCAGCTTGCTGTTCACAGACTGTGAGCTGGAGTCATTGAGATAATTTTCTTTGATGATCTGATTACACAGAATCGCACACTGTGTACTGACCTCACTTACCTTTACTTCAATTGCCTGTTTTTCATAATTACTGATCATGAGTTGTGTCACGATAGCACTTGGCACAATTCCCAGTATGAGCAGTATGACCAGTATCCGAAAACGCAGACTCTTAAAAAACTTTGTCTTTTTTTTCGTTACCATGGGTTATGCCTGGAAGTAATATCCTACGCCCCATTTGGTGTGTACATATTTAGGCTCACTGGGATTAGCCTCGATTTTTTCACGAAGACGCCGAATATGTACATCAACGGTTCTGACATCTCCCGGATATTCATATCCCCAGACAATATTCAGAAGATTTTCACGACTGTATACCTTGTTCGGATTGAATACGAGAAGCTCCAGCACATCAAATTCCTTTGCTGTAAGATTAATTTCCTTGCCTGCAATAAATACACGGCGGCTCTCGCAGTCCAGTTTCAGATCGCCTGCTTCAATTGTCTTCGCCTTTTCCTTTTCTTCATGTTCAGAACGCGCACGACGCATGATTGCTTTGATTCTGGCCTTTACTTCAAGAATATTAAATGGTTTTGTAATATAGTCATCTGCCCCGTAGTCCAGTCCAAGGATCTTGTCCATGTCCTCACCTTTTGCAGTAAGCATGACGATCGGGACATTGGAGAATTCTCTGATCTGCTGGCAGACTTCCAGTCCATCCATCTTCGGAAGCATCAAGTCCAGAAGGATAATATCGTATTTATTCTCCTTTGCCTTCTCAACCGCTTCTTCTCCGTCATAAGCACAGTCAACTTCCATACCATCCTGTTCCAGATTAAAACGGATTCCTTTTACGATCAGTTTCTCGTCATCAACTACTAAAACTTTCCTGCTCATTCTTTTCTCCTTATTTCACAGCTATTTTATCCTTTATCGCCGAAAACGTACTTTCTTTGATTCCCGGCACCTGCATGATCTCCTCAATACTGGAAAAGAAACCATGTTCCTCTCTGTACGTAAGAATTGCCTGTGCCTTGGCATCACCGATTCCTGACAGGCTCTTAAGCGCCGCTGCATCTGCTGTGTTGATATTCACTACACCATTTGCATCTGCTGTCTCCGATTCCGGATCTGCCGGCTGTATTGCCGCAGGTAAAGCTCCCTCTTCCGCTTCTTCCTGCGTAGGTACATAAATCTGCTGTCCGTCACTGACCGGTTGTGCCTGATTCACGGCCGAGGCCGCTGCTTCCGGCAAAAATCCACCAGCTGCCTCTATTGCCTGAAAAACCCGGCTGCTCCCATCCAGTTCGTAAACTCCCGGATTCGTTACTGCTCCGCAGACATCCACAAAAATCATTTCCGGCTCTGTCTCCACCGGCATCTCCGATGGCTCCGCTTCTGCTGATATTTTTGCTTCCGCCAGATCCTCTGTTGCATCATTCCCAGCCTGTGTATCATCCTGTGTTTCTGATTCTGATACAGTATCCTGTCCGTCCAGCATTATTTCTGTTTTGTTTTTCTGACATCCGCTCATTCCTGACAAACCTGACAGAAAAAATATGCTCAATATCAGACTGTAAAAATTTACTTTCATGATCTCGGTTCACTTCCCTCCGTAGGATTACGGCAGACCTCCCCGATTCTCATACTTAACCATGTCTTATTTTAACGAATTCCCGGTAGATTTACAATAGGAAACTTTATTTATTCCTGTGCATGATAACTTTATTATTCCCATTTAAAAATCACAATGCCAGCAATCGCGATCAGCATTCCCAGAATCTTTCTCCACTCAAATGGTTGCTGCACTGTTCCAAACATTCCCAAAAGTTCAATTACATATGCCACGATCAACTGGGAAATGACAATCAGCATAGCTGCTTTTGCAGGCCCAAGTGCCCCCATGCTCTGAATAACAGTAATTGTAATAAATGCTCCGATCACTCCGCCAAGAAGCGTGTATTTATTATCTACCTGCCATAATGCCGAAACACTCTGTCTTCCTGTAAATATCCATGCCAGCACGCAGACCATAAATGCTGAGAGCTGCACCCATCCCGTTGATACCCATAAACTGGTCTGTTTCGTCACTTCTGTATTAAAAACACCCTGAATACTCATCAGCGCTCCCGAGATCAATGCCGTAAAAAATCCCCACATAATGCAACCTCCACTCAGCTCAGATGATTTTCCTGTAGCTGTCTGCAAATTTTATTATCAGCTTATGCAGAAAATCTGTTTTTTATACAGGGAACCACTTCAAAAAATCACTTCAATAATGCCTCTGCATTCTTGCTGCGAGATGCGCAGAAAAAATCCCGCAGCTTCATATGCCACGGGATCCTGGAAATGATATTTCTTTCACTATATCATGCATTATTTGATGCTTACGACTCTGTAACCTGCATCCTTGACGATTTTTCTAAGCTGTTCGTCATCAAGTTCGCGATCATAAGAAACGACTGCTTCGTTCTCAGAAAGATTTACTTTTGCAGCTGCTCCATCGATCTTATTGATTGCCTCTGTGACAGCCTTTACGCAATGTTCGCAGTGCATACCGGAAATTTTGAGAACCTTCTTTCCAAGTATCGGATTCTCAAGTTTTTTATCCGGAATATCGAGAACGATCTCTCCACCGCCGCCTCCACAGCATGGACTTTCTCCTTTAAAATGTTTGATAGAACCCTTCAGTGCAAACCCAAGCAAAACAATTACGATCAGCACTATAATTATATCTACCACTATTTGTCACCTCTTCTGAATTCTTCGTCTTTTTTCTGTTCTCTCTTTTTCTTGATCCACTGAAATCCCTGATAGAGTAGCATTCCTGCGATATAAATAACAATAACTGCTCCAAACATGTACATTGTAGATCCTGTTGAATTTCCCATATCAGTATCTCCGATTTCTAACGGTTCTTTTTATATGAAGACTGTGTAGTACTCTTATGAAAAGCAGCACCGCTGCATCCACCGCAGCTTCCACAGTTTCCACTGCATCCGGCACACCCCGTATGTTTACCTTCTTTGGTATTCTTTACACTTTTATAAATGATAAATGCACAATATCCAAGGATCAGAATCATTATAATAATATTTGCCAGCATTTCACTCATCCTCTCTTCATCAAGTACTGCCAGTCATCGGTTTCGAATCAAACAGAGGCCGAACACATCTCTGTATCCAGCCCCCTTATTATTACATTTTTTATTATGCCTGTACAGAACGTTTAGAATAAACTTTCTGATCTTTGTACGGGTCCGGTCTGAACAGCAGGAACAGCATTACAATAAGTACTACGAATCCTACTACAGTTCCGAAACCGAATGCTCCACCAGTTACAAAGGAACCGATCTGATAGAAGCAAAGGCAAACAACGTAAGCAAAGATGTTCTGGAAAAGAATTGCGAACCAGAACCATTTTCTGCTGTTCATTTCTTTTGCCATTGTTGCGATAGCTGCAAGGCAAGGAGAATCAAGAAGGTTGAACATCAGGAAGGAGAAAGCTGCGATTCCTGTCGGGAACCAGCTTGCAACACCTGCTGCAACGTTTACTGCATCTTCTGTATCACCAGATACATTTGCCAGAACACCCATTGTAGATACAATTGCTTCTTTTGCTGAGAAACCGGAAATAGAAGCTGCTACTGGCTGCCATTCACCAAATCCAAGCGGAGCAAAGATCGGAGCGATTGCACCACCGATGATAGCCATAAGACTGTCTGCACTGTCTTCTACCATACCAAATCCGCCATCTGTGAATCCAAATCCACTGAGGAACCACATTACTACGCAGGCAAGGAACAGGATCGTACCAGCTTTGATGATGAAGCCTTTCAGCCTTTCCCATACATGAAGGAGAACTGTTTTAACCTGCGGAATATGATACTGTGGAAGCTCCATTACGAACGGAGCCGGTTTACCGGAGAACGGTTTTGTTTTCTTAAGAATGATTGCTGCTACAAGTACAGCTACGATTCCGATGAAGTACATCAGAGGAGCGATAAAGGAGCTCTCTGCATATCCTGCAGTTTCACCAGCGATTACACCACCCATAAGAGCGATAACCGGAAGTTTGGCACCACAAGGAATAAATGTTGCTGTCATAATAGTAAGACGTCTGTCATTGTCCTGTTCAATGGTCTTGGAAGCCATGATTCCAGGGATACCGCATCCTGAAGAAATCAGAAGCGGAATGAAGCTCTTACCGGAAAGTCCGAAGTGACGGAATACACGGTCCATAACGAATGCAATACGTACCATGTAACCACAGTCTTCAAGGATGGACAGGAACAGGAACAGAATTGCCATCTGAGGAACGAATCCAAGTACTGCACCAAGACCACCGATGATACCATCAACTACAAGTCCCATTACCAGGTCACCGGCACCGATGCTGGTAAGGATGTTTGTAAAGAAGTCCTGAATAGCTACTACAAATACATCATTTGTCCAGTCTGTTACGAATGTTCCGACTGTTGTTACGGACACATAATATACAAGCCACATAACTGCAACAAAGATCGGGATACCAAGAATACGGTTGGTAACGATACGGTCGATCTTATCGGATACAGTCAGTTTATCTTTTGCTTTTTTAACCGTCGTATTAACGATCTTCTGGATGAATTTGTATCTTTCGTCTGTTACGATACTTTCCATGTCATCGTCATGCTGTTTTTCAAGTTCCTGACGTTTTGTATCAACCAGAGACTGTCCGGAAGCAGAAAGCTTCATAGCCTCTTTTACTTTTTCATCATTCTCAAGGAACTTAACCGCATACCATCTCTTCTTATCATCTGTAACAGATGTAGGAAGAACACCTTTTACTTCGTCGATAGCTGCTTCCATATCTTTGGAGAAGATTTCTTTTGGAAGATCAACTTTGCTGCTCTTTGCAACTTTGACAGCCTCGTCGATCAATTTGTCAAGGCCTTCCCCTCTCAGCGCAGATGTCTCAATGATCGGGCAGTCAAGCAGCATGGAAAGACGCTTGGTGTCAATCTTGATTCCTCTTTTTTCAAGAAGATCAGCCATGTTCAGTGCAATAACAACCGGAACACCTGTCTCGATCAGCTGAGTGGTCAGATACAGGTTACGCTCGATATTTGTTGCATCGACAAGGTCAATGATCACATCTGGATTCTCTTTGAGGACATAGTCACGGCTGACTACTTCTTCCAGTGTGTATGGTGAAAGGGAATAAATACCAGGAAGGTCCGTTACGATAATGTCTTCGCCCTTTCCTTTCTTTCCCTTTAATTTACCTTCTTTTTTCTCTACAGTAACTCCCGGCCAGTTTCCTACGTACTGGTTAGCGCCCGTTAATGCGTTGAACATTGTTGTTTTACCACAGTTCGGGTTGCCGGCAAGTGCAATCTTAATTGCCATTTTTTCTTACCTCCTTAATCCCTCTTATTGTAACTGCGTTCTTCTCCACAGTTGCATTTTTCATAATAGTTCTTACAGAACACTACAGCGTACTTACTTTACCTGTACGCACTGAGCATCGTTCTTTCTTACAGATAACTCATAACCTCTAACAGTGATCTCTACAGGATCTCCAAGCGGAGCAACTTTTCTGATATACAGTTCGCTTCCTTTTGTGATTCCCATGTCCATGATACGACGTTTGTACGCGCTGTCTCCTTCAATCTTTGTTACAACAACGGTACTTCCAACTTTTGCATCACCTAAAGTCATCGTTCTGTCTCCTTTCCGTTATAAAATTTATATAAATATGTGCTTTGCCATATCTGAATTAACTGCTACACGTGCATCTTTGATGTTCACGATCACATTTCCGCCGATTGCAGAAACGATACTCACTTCAGCCTCATTGACAAATCCAAGATTCGCCAGAAAACGTCTTGTTTCTTCGTTTCCACCTATTTTCTGAATCTTACATTTTTCTCCGATTCCAGCCATTGTGATAGGCATCATATGTATCAGCTCACTTTCTTTTATAGTCTTTATTGAGAATTATTTTCTTTATCAAAAAAAGTTCACAGTTAAACACCATTTACTTTTTCTTACATGGGTTAGTATATGCTAACGTTTGTGAGCTGTCAAGTACTTTTTTTCGTTTAATAAAACTATCATTTGTTATGTATAACTTCAATCCGTTATTTCAAACTTATATTTGTAGTATATAACCAATGTTTGGCTCAAGGAACTTCTGCATCTCTGAATTTTATCGGTTTTATATGTTACTGTTCACAGTAACTTTTATACAATTATTTATAAGTGTATTTATGCATTTTTGTTGTCCCTAGCTATAAAATATGATATTATAGAAATACTATAAATTTGAGTGAGAATCTTAAATTTTAAAGCAATTAAATGAGAAATGAGAAATCATTTTCCATTAGATCATGAACAGAAATTGGGGTGTAATGGATGCATACAAACGAATCCGCCGAAAACTATCTTGAAACAATTCTTATCTTAAGCAAGTCACATCCTGTCGTGCGTTCTGTTGATGTTGCCGCTGAGCTTGGTTTCAAAAAATCCAGCGTCAGCGTCGCAATGAAGAAGCTCCGCGAGACAGATCAGATCACTGTATCTCCGGAAGGATATCTTTATCTGACAGAATCCGGTCTTGCTACCGCAGAGAAAATCTACGAACGTCATCTTTTCCTTTCCGAGTGGCTTGAGAAGCTTGGCGTTAATCCGGTTGTTGCAGCAAGCGATGCATGCAAGATCGAACATGTGATCAGTAGCGAAAGTTTTGCAGCGATCAAGAAACATATTGATCTCGACAGTATGAAATAATCATTATGAAGTGAATGGTACAGAACTGTACAGAATTTAAGAATTTTTCAGAACAGGCAAGAGCCCGGCATTAAGCCAGGCTCTTTTCTAATTTCTCGATCATTTCATCGATATGTTCTTTTGTGATAACAAGCGGAGGAACGAGGCGAAGCACATCACTCCCTGCCGAGATCACAAGAAGTCCATTCGCAAGTGCTTTTGTTACAACACTTCCAACTGTCGTACCTTCGATCACCAGTCCCTGCATAAAACCTTTTCCACGACGCGCTGCAACAATCGGGCATTTATCCACAAGTGCATCCAGTTTTTCCTCAAGATATGGTGTAAGTTCCTGCACATGTGCAAGAATGTTATCCTGTTCAAAGATATCAAATACCTTGCTGACTGCTGCACATACGAAAGGATTTCCACCATAAGTTGTACCATGATCTCCCGGCACCAGAGACGCTGCTGCTGCTTTTTCACCAAGAACGAAAGCTCCAACCGGAACACCGCACCCAAGTGCTTTGGCGCACGTCATCACGTCTGGCTGTACACCATAAGACTGCCATGCAAAATAATATCCAGTTCGTCCCATGCCGCACTGAATCTCATCAAAGATCAGAATAATGTCCTTTTCGTCGCAAAGTGCGCGAAGACCCTCCAGGAATTCCTTCTGAGCCGGATAAATTCCTCCTTCACCCTGTACGACTTCTGTAATGACTGCACAGGTTTTATCTGTAATCTGTGCCTTCACACTCTCCAGATCATTGAAGTCTGCAAACTTCACACCGCCGATCAGTGGTTCAAATGGCTCTCTGTAATGTTCTGTTCCTGTTACAGAAAGAGCTCCCATGCTTCTGCCATGGAAGGAATGATTCATCGCGATAATCTCAAATCTTCCTGCTTCTTTGCCATATTTGGTATAAGAATATTTACGTGCAGCCTTGAGAGCGCCCTCAATTGCCTCTGTACCACTGTTTGTAAAGAATGCTTTACTGAGTCCACTGGCTTTGATCAGTTTCTCTCCCACTTCACTCATTGGTTCATTGTAATAGAGATTTGAAATATGTGTCAGCTTGTCGATCTGACTCTTGAGTGCGTCATCATATCCCGGATAATGATATCCCAGTGCATTTACTGCAATTCCGGCAGCAAAATCAAGATATTTTTTGCCTTCTGTGTCATAGAGGTAGCATCCCTCTCCATGGTCAAACATGACCGGAAAACGGTTATATGTATGCAGAATGCTTTCTTCTGCATGATTCATCTGTTCATTCATGCTCATCGTAGTATTTCTCCCCGTCCTCTCTCAAAATAGCAGTACCGATACCTTTATTTGTAAAGATTTCCAGAAGAAGGCTGTGTGGAATGCGTCCATCCAGAATATGTACTCTGTTTACCCCTTCTTCGATCGCATCGATACAATTCTGCAGTTTCGGAATCATTCCGCCTCCTACATAACCTTCGCTGATCAGTTTTTCTGCTTCATGTACATGCAGCTCAGAAATCAGTGTGTTCGGATCATCTTTGTCTTTGTATACCCCTTCAATATCAGAGAGGAATACAAGTTTTTCTGCATGTACTGCTTCTGCGATCGCACATGCTGCATCATCTGCATTGATATTATAAGAATCAAAGTTTGTGTCATAACCAATCGGAAATACGATCGGAAGGAAATCTCTTTCCAGAAGATCCTGCAGAACCTTCGGATTTACTTTTTCGATATCACCAACATATCCAATATCCTCTCCATTGGAAAGTTTCTTGTGGCACTGAAGCAGTCCACCGTCTTTTCCGCTGATACCGACTGCCTGCACACCAAGAGATTCCACCAGAGTAACCAGTTCTTTATTTACCTTTGCAAGAACCATTTCTGCAATTTCCATGGTATCCTTGTCTGTTACGCGAAGGCCATTGATAAAACGCGGTTCCATGCCGACTTTGTTCACCCAGCGGCTAATTTCCTTACCACCGCCATGAACGATGATCGGTTTGAATCCGATCAGTTTCAGAAGAACAACATCTTTAATGACATTTGCCTTCAGTTCTTCATCCAGCATGGCACTTCCACCATATTTTACTACTACGATCTTACGATTAAAACGCTGTATATAAGGAAGAGCCTCAATAAGAGTCTCGGCCTTGTCCAGATATTTCTGATTTACCATTTTTATTTCTCCTCATTATATATTCTAAAACCTGTTATGACCTGTAATCCGCATTGATCTTAATATAATCATAAGTAAGGTCACAGCCCCATGCAGTTGCTGTACAGTCCCCCATCTTTACATCAGCGATTGCCGTCACTGCATCTTCAGAAAGGATCTTGGTTGCTTCTTCTTCACTGTAATCAACTGCCACACCATTTTCAATGATCTGAATCTTACCTGCTTTACTTTCAAAATACAGGTCTACTTTTTCCGGATCAAACTGTGCGCCTGAATATCCCATTGCACAGAGAATTCTTCCCCAGTTTGCATCATGTCCATAGATTGCAGCCTTTGTAAGAGAAGAAGTAACGATGGATTTACTTAAAGTTACTGCCTGTTCCTTACTCTCTGCTCCAATGATCCTGACCTCAAACAGTGCAGTTGCTCCCTCACCGTCACCGGCAATTTTCTTTGCAAGTGTGGTATTGATATAGTTCAAAGCCTCGCAGAATTTCTGATAATCTTCATTCTTCTCATTGATCTCCGGATTCTCCGCCATTCCATTTGCAAGTAAAAGAACAGTATCATTTGTAGAAGTATCACCATCAACGGATACCATGTTATACGTATCCTTAACATCCTGGCTTAATGCTTCCTGCAGAAGCTGTTTGGAAATGCACGCATCTGTAGTGACAAACCCAAGCATGGTACACATATTTGGATGGATCATTCCGGAACCTTTGCACATGCCGCCAATGGTAACTGTCTTTCCACCGACTTCAATCTGTACTGCAACTTCTTTTTCCTTTGTATCTGTAGTCATGATTGCTTTTGCCGCTTCATTTCCAGCTTCCAGAGTTCCCTGAAGCTTCGGTGCCATTGCTTTGACACCATCCGCCAGTTTCTGGATTGGAAGCTGCATACCGATAACACCTGTAGATGCTACCAGTACACTGTTTTCATCCACATTCAAAGTTTCCGCTGCTGCTTTTGCAGTGGCCCGGCAGTAACTGAATCCCTCTTCACCGGTACATGCATTGGCAATACCACTGTTACAGATGATCACCTGGGCACTCGGATGCTGATAAACAATCTCCTGATCCCATTTTACCGGTGCTGCCTTCACAATATTTGTCGTAAAAGTACCTGCTGCCACACACGGTTTCTCACTATATACCATTGCCATATCAGTTCTTCCCTGATATTTGATTCCCGCAGCTGTGGATGCTGCCTGAAAACCTTTTGCTGCTGTAACTCCACCTGTAATGATCTTCATAATATATTCCTCCTCGTCATATGGAATATCCCTGTGTTCTTGTTTCTTTACGGAAGCATCGGAATCTGATGAAGACCTTCCGCTTCATCGAAACCGAACATCAGGTTCATATTCTGTACAGCCTGTCCTGCTGCACCTTTTACAAGATTGTCGATCGCACCCATCATAATGACACGTCTGGTTCTCAGGTCAATCTTGAAGTTGACATCTACGTAGTTGCTGCCCTCTACACATTTTGTCTGCGGGCATACATCCTTGTCCAGAACACGGATGAATGTTTCATCTGCATAATATTTATCATAAGCGGCCCTTACTTCTTCATAGGAAACTTCTTTCTTCAGAGAAGCATATGCGGTCACCAGAATTCCTCTGTTCATCGGAATCAGATGTGGCGTAAAATTGATCAGAACCTCCTGACCGCATGCATATCCCAGCTGATCCTCGATCTCCGGTGTATGACGGTGAGTCGCTACACCATACGCCTTGATGTTCTCATTTACTTCACAGTAAAGGTTCGGAACCTTTGCCCCCCTTCCTGCTCCTGATGTACCGGATTTTGCATCAATGATGATCGTATTCGGATCGATCAGTCCTTCTTTGAGAAGTGGATAGATTGATAATGTCGAACATGTCGGATAGCATCCCGGATTAGCGATCAGTCTTGCTTTCTTAATATCCTCACGATTGATCTCACACAATCCGTAAACAGCCTCATCAATAAACTGTGGAGCTTTGTGCTCGATGCCATACCATTTTTCATATTTCTTTACATCTTTAATACGGAAATCCGCACTCAGATCAATCACCTTGGCTTTGGAAAGGATCTCTTCATTTACAAGAGATGCACAAAGCCCCTGTGGTGTTGCAGTAAAAATCACATCTACCTCATCCGCAAGTGCAGCCATATTGTCATCCATACATTTTGCATCTACCAGTTTGAAAAAGTTCTGATAAACATCTGCATATTTCTGATCAATATAGCTTCTTGAACCATACCATGCCACTTCTACTTCTTTATGTCCAAGGAGCAGTCTTGCAAGTTCATTTCCTGCATAACCAGTCGCTCCGATAATTCCTGCTTTGATCATTTTTCTCTCCTCCTGAAATCGGAATGTTCTCTCATAAGATGTAACAATTATACATCTTTTATGCATAATATGCAATACGTAATTTTTATGGATTTTACATTCTTTTTTCTTGAATTTATGTATTTTTATTGGTTTCTTCCTATTTAAATGTGCATTTTTATGCAAAAAAATCTTTAACTTTTTTGCATATTGGTATTGCATATTTATAAAAATTGTTGTATATTATCTTTTGTCGAAGCCCGACATAGCATGAAGATTCAACACTTTATCAAATCAGCGTATGAATCTTTACCTTTTATAATATCAAATATTCATGTATCTGCCAAGTGGCAGAAAATCATTTTCAGGAGGATCACATTATGAAAGAAAAAGTTGTACTTGCTTATTCAGGCGGTCTTGATACCACAGCACTGATTCCGTGGCTGAAAGAAACCTTTGATTATGAAGTTATCTGCTGCTGCGTAAACTGCGGACAGGGTAACGAATTGGATGGACTGGATGAAAGAGCCAAACTTTCCGGAGCTTCCAAATTATATATTGAAGATATTGTTGATGATTTCTGTGACAATTATGTAATGCCTTGTGTACAGGCAGGTGCTGTATACGAGCATAAATATCTGCTTGGTACCTCTATGGCACGTCCGGCAATTGCCAAGAAACTTGTTGAAATTGCACGTAAAGAAAACGCTGTTGCTATCTGCCATGGTGCAACCGGTAAAGGTAATGACCAGATTCGTTTCGAACTTGGTATCAAAGCACTTGCGCCGGATATCAAGATCATCGCTCCTTGGAGAATGACAGACGTATGGACCATGCAGTCCCGTGAAGATGAGATCGCATTCTGTCAGGCTCATGGAATCAATCTTCCGTTTGATGCAAGCCACAGTTATAGCCGTGACCGTAACTTATGGCACATCAGCCATGAAGGTCTGGAACTGGAAGATCCTTCCCAGGCTCCAAACTATGATGACATGCTTGTTTTAAGTGTAACTCCTGAAAAAGCGCCAGATAAAGAAACAGAAGTAACTATGACTTTCGAAGAAGGTGTTCCGAAAACTCTCAACGGAAAAGCAATGAAGGTTTCCGAGATCATCACTGAACTGAACCGTCTTGGCGGCGAAAACGGAATCGGTATCATTGATATCGTAGAAAACCGTGTTGTTGGCATGAAATCCCGTGGTGTATACGAAACTCCTGGCGGAACAATTCTGATGGCAGCTCACGAACAATTGGAAGAACTGATCCTTGACCGTGACACAATGGAAGCCAAGAAGAAACTCGGCAGCCAGTTTGCTCAGGTTGTATACGAAGGAAAATGGTTCACACCACTTCGCGAAGCAATCCAGGCATTCGTAGAATCCACACAGAAATATGTAACCGGTGAAGTTAAATTCAAACTTTACAAAGGAAACATCATCAAAGCCGGTACAACTTCTCCATACAGCCTGTACAACGAATCTCTTGCATCCTTTACAACAGGTGATATGTATGATCACCATGATGCAGACGGATTCATCACCCTCTTTGGTCTTCCGCTCAAAGTTCGTGCTATGAAATTACTGGAAGTAGAGAAAAACAAAAATAATAAATAATTGCATTCTTATATTCCGGCAGTCTGATTTTCAGGCCGCCGGAATTTTTATCCGCCTGCTCATGGTATCCTGCAACATTTTGTACAAATTTTTCACGCAATATTCTCCATGTAAGTTATGAATTTACATTTGACAGAAAACTATTCCTATTTTATAATTATTTTATAAACAACACCACAAAGCTTATATAGGTCCATAATTGGTTGGACGTCTCTACCAACTACCGTAATAGTTGCCTATAAGTGTTACTGGTCACAGTAACTCGTCGGGCAAAAATATTCGGTATTTTTTTTGCCTGCGGACAAGTTCCAACAGCCAAAAGGAGGTAACTCATATGACAAAAAAGCCAACCACATTTGCACTCAGAGGCGCTGTATGCTTCAGTACAGATTCCAGTCATCTGACCTGCCTTGAAGACGCTTATCTCGTCTGCCAGAATGGCCTGACAATCGGTGTCTATCCACAGCTTCCAGAGCAGTTTCACGGCATTCCCTGTGAAGATTTCAACAATTGTCTGATTGTCCCGGGAATGAATGACCTCCATCTGCATGCCCCACAATATGCATTTCATGGTATGTACATGGATCTCGAACTGCTGGACTGGCTGAATACCGTCACATTTCCGGAAGAAGCCAGATATGCCGATCTAAATTACGCAGAGAAAGCCTATTCCATCTTCACCGACGATATAAAACACAGTGCAACCACACGTGCTTCTATCTTCGGCACTTTACATGTAGATGCAACAGAACTTCTGATGGACCTGATGGAGAAAACCGGTCTCAAGACCTTCATCGGAAAGGTAAATATGGACCGCAACGGCTCCCTGGCTCTCCAGGAGGCAAGTGCTGTTGTTTCTGCAAAAGATACTGTCCGCTGGCTTGAAGAAACTACAGGAAAATACGAGAATGTCAAACCGATTCTCACTCCTCGCTTTACCCCTTCCTGCAGTGATGAACTTATGACCAGACTGGCAGAGATCCAGAGAACTTACCGTCTTCCGGTACAGTCTCACCTTTCCGAAAACCAGGGGGAAATCGCCTGGGTAAAGGAATTATGTCAAGGAACTTCTTTCTATGGAGAAGCCTACGATCAGTTCGGACTATTTGGCGGTGAACAATGCCCAACGATCATGGCTCACTGCGTCTACAGTTCTGACGCAGAGCTCTCTCTCATGAAAGAACGGGGCGTATTCATCGCACACTGTCCACAGTCCAATACGAATCTTTCTTCCGGTATCGCACCGACAAGACGCTATATTGAAGAAGGGCTCCATATCGGACTCGGTACAGACATTGCAGGCGGACATTCCCTTTCCATGCTCCGTGCGATTGCAGATGCCATTCAGGTATCCAAGCTTCGCTGGAGACTGGTGGACGATTCCCTCAAACCACTTTCACTGGAAGAAGCCTTTTATATGGCTACCATGGGTGGCGGTGCATTTTTCGGAAAAGTCGGGACTTTCGCGGAAGGCTATGAGTTTGATGCACTGATTCTGGATGACAGCAAACTCCGGCATCCTCAGCCTCTGACGGCCAGAGAACGTCTGGAACGACTGATCTATCTCTCAGATGACAGCTGCATCACCGGAAAATATATTTCCGGAAACAAAATCTTTTAGTGCATACGTCTGCACAACACGAAGGGGGTACTTATATGAATCTCGACAAAATTTTCCACCTGAAAGAAAATCACACAGATGTCAAAACTGAGGTTATGGCAGGAATCACTACCTTTATGACAATGGCTTATATTCTGGCCGTCAATCCAAACATCCTGTCTGCTTCCGGCATGGACCGCGGCTCTGTCTTCACCGCCACCGCACTGTCCGCATTCATTGCCACCTGTCTGATGGCGCTTCTGTCCAACTATCCGTTCGTTCTTGCTCCTGGTATGGGACTGAACGCATACTTTACCTACACAGTAGTTCTCGGTATGGGATACACCTGGCAGCAGGCACTTGCAGCAGTCTTTGCAGAAGGTATCATTTTTATCCTGCTTTCTCTTACCAATGTACGTGAAGCGATCTTCAACTCCATTCCGATGAACCTGAAACACGCAGTATCCGTAGGTATCGGTCTCTTTATCGCATTCATCGGACTGCAAAATGCCAAGATCGTTGTTGGAAATGATTCCACACTGGTAAGCATCTTTTCCTTCAAATCTTCTGTAGCAGAAGGGACCTTCTCCTCTCAGGGAATCACCGTACTGCTGGCTCTGATTGGTATTCTGGTGACCGCTGTTCTTCTGGCAAAAGATGTCAAGGGAAGTATTCTCTGGGGCATCCTGATCACCTGGGTTCTCGGAATCATCTGCCAGCTGACACATCTGTATGTACCAAATGCAGACATTGGTTATTACAGCCTGCTTCCAGATTTTTCAAACGGAATTTCTGTACCAAGTATGGCTCCCACCTTTATGAAAATGGATTTTTCCATTGTATTCTCACTGGATTTCGTAGTCATCATGTTTGCATTCCTGTTTGTTGATATGTTTGATACGCTTGGAACTCTGATCGGCGTAGCTTCCAAGGCAGATATGCTCGACAAAGACGGCAAACTTCCAAAAATCAAAGGTGCACTTCTCTCTGACGCAGTCGGAACAACTGTAGGTGCTGTTTGCGGTACTTCTACCGTTACAACCTTTGTAGAAAGTGCTTCTGGTGTTGCAGAAGGCGGTCGTACTGGTCTTACTTCCATAGTAGCAGGTATTCTGTTTGCACTTTCCCTCCTGCTCTCACCAATCTTCCTGGCAATTCCTTCCTTTGCCACTGCACCGGCTTTGATCGTTGTAGGCTACCTGATGCTGACATCTGTTACAAAAATTGACTTCAGTGATATGACAGAAGCGATTCCATGCTTTATCGCCATTATCGCAATGCCATTCATGTACAGCATTTCCGAAGGTATCTCCATGGGCGTTATCTCTTATGTAGTCATCAATCTGATTACCGGAAAGGCAAAAGAAAAGAAGATCAGTGTGCTGATGTACGTTCTTGCCATATTATTTGTACTGAAATATATTTTCATCTGATCTTAACAAGGATGCGCAGTGATTCTGTAAAGAAGATGTCAGCTTATGCTGACCTGAATCACGCGCCAGGTCTTACGGATGTTCGACTTGAAAATTATTCATAGGGACTCTGCATATGCGGAGTCCTTATTTTTTTATTTTCACTCTTTATCAATGCATACCTATGCAGTATAATACAAAGATACAAGGGTTTAAAGCGGATATGAGCTTCATGCTCGCATGAATGGGCATATACATTTGAAACCCACTATCTTATCACACGAGGAGAAACATTATGAAAAAAGAATCTATTCCGGTCAGGAATTCTCTTTTACTGCTTCTGACTGCAACTATCTGGGGTGTTGCCTTTGTTGCCCAGAGTGTCAGCATGGACTACATCGGCGGCTTTACTTTCAATGCCGTCCGCAATCTTATTGGTGCACTGACACTCCTGCCGGTCATCTGGGGACTTGGCAAAACAAAAGCACCAGAAGAAAAAAAACGTATTCAAGCATCTTCCGACCGCAAAACATTAATCACCGGCGGTATCTGCTGTGGTATCCTGCTCTGCTTTGCAAGCAACTTCCAGCAGTTTGGCATCAAATACACCAGCGTTGGTAAAGCCGGCTTTATCACCGCCTGTTACATTGTCATTGTTCCGATCATCGGTATCTTTCTGAAAAAGAAATGCAGCCCGTTTATCTGGATTGCTGTCATTCTTTCCCTGTGTGGACTTTATCTTCTTTGTCTGACTCCAGGAGAGGGATTTGCCATCGGCAAGGGCGAACTTCTGGTACTGATCTGTGCTTTCCTGTTTTCCTTACATATCCTTACAATCGACCATTTCTCACCACTGGTAGATGGTGTAAAAATGTCCTGTATCCAGTTTCTGGTCTGTGGAATCCTCTCCGGAATCCCGGCGCTGATCTTTGAAAGTCCGGATCTTGCCGGAATTTTCGCCGCAAAAATTCCGGTTCTCTATGCCGGAGTTATGTCCTGTGGCGTTGCCTACACCCTGCAGATCGTCGGTCAGAAAAATATGAACCCAACTGTAGCCTCCCTGATTCTCAGCTTGGAATCCTGTATCTCTGTTATCGCTGGCTGGTTGATTCTCGGCCAAAATCTCAGTAGTCGCGAAATTTTCGGCTGCGTGCTGATGTTTGGTGCGATCATCCTAGCTCAGTTGCCACAAAAAGGAACTGCTTTCTGATAAAATTGGTTTTGCTGCGTTGCATAATTATACCAAAAAAGGTCATCACTGTCAGAATTGATCTGATTCAACTCTGATCGTGACGACCTTTTTATCTCATATTTTATTTAAACGAATACAAAAGCTCTGATTCACTCTGCAATCTGTTTAAATCTCGTATGTCTCGAGATATTACCTGTGAACAGTAATTAAATCTCGCCTTTTGCTTTCAGATGTTCTTTTATCTTCTCAAAACTCTCATCACTGACATCATGTTCCATCTTGCAGGCATCTGCCCGGGCAATCTCATCACATACTCCAAGGCCTTCCAGCATCTTTGTCAGGACGGTATGGCGCTCATAGATTCTGTTTGCAATCTCAGCACCTTTGTCCATCAGTGTCACCGTTCCATAACGGTCCATCGCAATATAACCGTCTTCTCTGAGAAGCTTCATTGCATGGCTGACACTTGGCTTGGATACCCCGAGCATAGTCGCAATATCAACAGAACGAACTCCGCCGCCTTTTTTGGATAAAACAAGGATTGCCTCCAGGTAATCCTCTGCCGATTCTCTGATTTGCATAAAAAATACCTCCCATTTAGGTACATAATACCACAGGATTACCCTGAATTCAACAATTGTTTTTCTTATCTAACTTTGTTTAGGCGCCACTGTATGTCTTAATTATCATCGCCCGTCAGACGGAGAATATCCCGAATCTCATCAACTTTCATATCCAATATGATTGCCAGCTCATCGATGGTAAAAGCATTTTTTTCATCTTCTCCATCATTCAGATCACGCACTGCATGCTCCAGTTTCTCCACACGCGCTACCAGACTGTCATCCTCGAATTTTCTCTGTGTCTGTTCTTCCAAAACAAGCTGGATTCCTTTGCGCATTTCACTCAGAAGCCACTTCTCATCTCTGCATTCATCACCGGCAGTTCCAAGCGCCTGGATCAGGCACAGATTCGCCTCCTGAATCAGATCAGCCAGCTGCATTTCTTCTATATTCATCTCAACAGCCATATCTGCCGCCGTTTTCATATAATAAGAAGTAAGTGTCTGAAGTGCCCTCTGATCACCGGCTGCCAGAGCTTCAAATACACTGTCAGCATCCACCTCATCAACAACCGGCAGTTCCTCCAGATAATTTTTAAGATAAGCTTCTTCTTCTGCTGTAAGAGGAATTTTTTTATGTTCAGGCTCCTTTGCTTCTTCTCCTGCCGTTTCCAGACCTTCAATGAGAATTCCCTGAGAAGTAAGATATTTTAATACACCCAGCAACTGGCTTTTGTCCAGGTCACACTCTTCAAATACCTGACGGATTTCGGCTGCATTTAACGCATTCCCATGTTGTCTGGCAATTTCCTGCACTTCTTTTAGTTTATTCTGAAACTCCTGTACGTTCATCACAGTTCTCCTTTATTCCGACAGTTCATCTGTCATTATCTTATTAAGATCATTTAAACACACTGTTATTTTTCATTTTTTCTCCGTTTTTTATTGTAACATCCTTCTCTGTTTTTTCCAAGAAAATCTATCTCTTTTCTATAATTTTTACTCTTTTCGCAATAAAATATAAAACTTTTTTCCACCTGAAACCCCTGTAAAATCAATGTTTTTTAGGTCTTAAAACTTTTTTCGAAAAAAAGTTGAAAAAAGTTGTTGACATTTGCATATCACTATAATATAATATGTCTTGCGTTGAGCGACAAAGCCAAACGCAAACAATTAAATACCGTTAACGGGGTGTGGCTCAGCTTGGCTAGAGCGCCTGGTTTGGGACCAGGAGGCCGCAGGTTCGAATCCTGTCACCCCGATGCTGTAAACAATACCGTTTCAGCGACATGCGGGTGTAGTTCAATGGTAGAACACCAGCCTTCCAAGCTGGATACGTGGGTTCGATTCCCATCACCCGCTTCTCTGTTGCAAACAGAGGAATGTGTCTGTAGCTCAGCTGGATAGAGCAACGGCCTTCTAAGCCGTGGGTCGGGGGTTCGAATCCCTTCAGGCACGCTGTGGTGGGTATAGCGCAGTTGGTTAGCGCGCCAGATTGTGGCTCTGGAGGCCCAGGGTTCGAATCCCTGTATCCACCCTCGCCTTTGGGCTATCGCCAAGCGGTAAGGCACAGCACTTTGACTGCTGCATTCGCTGGTTCGAATCCAGCTAGCCCAGTCTTTTATATGGGATATTAGCTCAGTTGGTAGAGCACTTGACTTTTAATCAAGTTGTCCGGGGTTCGAATCCCCGATGTCTCATGAATTTAAGGTACTATCGTTATGATAGTACCTTTTTTAGGTTCTATAAATTACGTGTTTGGCATATATTATATTACATGTGTAGTAGTGGGAAGTGCGCAGTCCTGATGCTGGACATGCTGACTGGAACTTAAATGACTGGAAATAGAAGGAGGATCATTATGAAGAAAGTGCGAGAGTGTTTTCATATGCTGATAACCGCGGTCATTTGTCTTATGGTAAGTATGGTTCCTGGAAAGAATGTAACCGCTGCAATAGCAGAGAATAATGCCGCTTCAGAGATTTTATCCACCAGAGAGAGACATGTGGCAGATAGATTTACACAGAGCGTTATGGATAAAATGCGTAGTTTGTGGATAAGCAGTTATCTGAAACGCAATCGAATGTGGAAAAAACTCTTTTTCTGGCTTCAGGGTCCGGGTGATATAAAAACAAAAACTGTTTCCTTATTATATAGGAATAAGAAAACAGTTTTTGGAAGTGCTTAAGAGTTTTTCAGTTGAATATTAATAGAACAGATTTCACTGTCAGTGCCGATACGCATTGCCGGCCCCCAGACACCGGCTCCGGAAGTCGTAATATTAGTCATGTTGTCTTTGCTTAAAAGACCACATGGATTCTCCCACATCAGTTTGATGGTAAAGTTTCCGGGGAATGTCTGACCGTTATGTGTATGTCCACACAGATCGAGATCTACGCCTGCATCAGCAAGTTCCTGTAATTCTTTTGGCTGATGATCGATCATAATAATGGGTTTGTCCCTGTTCAGTTTTTCGGTAAGCTGGGCGGGGGCTTTTCTAGTTTCATGAATCTTTTCTGTGAGGGAGGCATCTTTGCGTCCGATTACGTAGAACTGATCATTGATCAGAACAGATTCATCTTCCAGTATATGAATATTGGAATCTTCAAGAAATTTTTTCATGCGGGGATCTTTTATGTCGGAAAGATCTCCATCTTTATGTTTAAAGGTAAAGCCTGCAAGAATTTCTTCATTCAGATCATGATTTCCCCAGCAGGCATATACACCATAAGTGGACTTTATGCCACGAAGAGTTTTTTCAAGTTTTTCCGGGTTTCGAATCGCATCGTATTCATTATCAAAAATATCCCCTGCAATACATACCAGATCAGGTTTCTGTTTATTGATCTTACGTACCAGTTCTCTGGCATGGAGAACACCGGCATTGTAGCCAAAATGTGTATCGGCCAGAAGAACAACTTTCATAGAGGTGCGCTCAGGAATTGTTTTATTTATTATTACGTCATAAGAAGTTGTTTTTATATATTTGGCATGAAAAATTCCACATGCACTTAAGAGAAGAATCAACAGTGCACAGATTGCACCGGCAACTGTAAAAGCTGTTCTGGAATGAATCCATGATGCATGAAATACATATTTCAGAAGGATTCGTCCAAAATCGGCAAGCAGAATGATTACAAGTGTATAGAGAAAGATTCCCAGGAAATAGTTTCCGGTTATTTTCAGCATTCGATGAAGAGATTTTGGATTTTTAATAAGAAATCCTGTAAGCAGACTTGTGGAGAGCAATACATAGATTACTGCGAATATAAGTCGAAATCCCAAAGTACGGAGAATACTGTGGCATGTGCCCATCCATAGATATGCCCATCGCAGGATATACAGATTCAACAGCAGGTAAATGGGGGAAAGATAAATTGCAATCATACAGGTCACTCCAATAATTTAGTATTCCTATTATAGCATGAACATATCATTTAAACAGATAAAAATTGTGAAATGATGGTTAAAAGAAACATAGAATACATATAGTATATAAACTACATAAAGGTTATCTGTATGAAAAAAAACAGTCGTATGTATTTTTCAAATATTGTTGTATTGCTGTTGCTTCCGTATTTGATAACGATTCTGATAAATGGATACGATATGGCGGTTCTGAATCAAAAAGCGGATTCTGAGACAGTCTTACCGGTTATTCTGGCACTTCAGATTTCTTCAGATTATGAGCCGGAAACTATAAAAGCACAGGCTGTTATTGCAAGAAGCAATCTGTACAGGAAAATTGGAGAAAAAGAGAGTATAAATAGAAATGGAGATCAAAATAAAAAAGAAAGAGATGCCAGAAGTGAGAAATTTTTTGAGACTTGCCGGGAACTCAGAGATGAACTTCCGTCCTGCTGGAGTGTGTGGGAAAAAGTAGACAAAGTTTATGAAGAGGCAGTAGAAGATACTTCCGGTCAGGTGCTGACATATAATGGGGAATTGAAGCTGGTTCCATATCACCAGATCAGTGCCGGGCAGACGAGAGATGGAGAAACCGCATTTCATAATGAAGAATATGCCTATCTTAAAGCAGTGGACAGTAATTCAGACAAAACAGCACCAGGGTATCTGAATAGTACTTACATAGCGAAGCAGCAGCTTCCGGTGGAATTAAGAATTGTGGAGAGGGAAGACAGCGGGTATGTGGTCAGTCTTATGGCAGATGAAAATATTGTGGAAGCAGAGTCTTTTGTTACAGGGATGGGAATTGCTTCGTCTGATTTTTCCATGCAGAAAACGGGAGAACAGGTACGTTTTTTGAGTAAAGGAAAAGGACATGGGCTTGGTTTTTCTCAGTATGGAGGTAATAAACTGGCAAAAGAGGGAAAAAACTGGAAAGAAATCCTGAATACATATTTTCCTTTGATGGATATTACAAAAAATTAAATAGAACGGTATATTTTGCAGCATTCTGGACACCCTGTAAATATAGTAAAAATGTGACAGCAGACAAAAGGTGTGGTCACGAAACGATTATGAGCAGAGGTGAAAAGAATATGACAAAAGGCAGAATCGCAAAATATGTAGCAAATACGGCCCTTCTGGCAGTTCTGGCAGCGGCCGGCATAGGAGTTTATCAATTGGGAACTTCCGGGAAGGATGAGTCAGTTCCGGAAAAAGTTCCTTCATATTATGATGAAAGTCTGAGTACAGAAAACACGACGGATAATGCTGTAGATGCAGGAACAAGTCTTGTAGAGGCTGAACTGGAAAGTAATATTTCGACAGATCATACGTCAGAGAAAGGAATGAGTCAGACAGAAGGTGAAGATGCAGGAAGTGAAACCACGGAAGCAGGATCTTCATCAACCGAAAGTACATTTACGTCAGAAAGTATACTTTCGGCAGAACAGAGTACAAATGAGAATGGGACAGTGAATACATCTGCAAGTGTACAGGAAGCGCCAAAATTAAGTTTTTCAGAAGATACATTGATGGAATGGCCGGTAGACGGTAATATTCTTATGGATTATAACATGGACCAGACTGTGTATTTTCCAACTTTGGATCAGTATAAACTGAGTCCGGCAATTGCTGTTCAGGCGGTGGAAGGAGCTCCTGTTCTGGCATCTGTTCCGGGAACCGTGTATTCTATTGAAGAAAATGCCCAGACTGGTACAACGGTGACGATGGAGATCGGAAGCGGGTATCAGGCGATTTATGGACAGCTGACAGATTTGACGGTGCAGGAAGGAGATACAGTTAAAGAAGGGGAAGTGATCGGATATATAGGACAGCCGACAAAGTATTACAGCAAGGAAGGCAGTAATCTTTATTTTGCGATGAAGAAAGACGGGGAGCCGGTAGATCCGATTGCCTATCTTCCGTAAGATATTCACAAAAACAGAATTGGAACGTATAATAAAGCAGGTAGGAATAGTAAAAATTCGCAGCCGGTATTTGCCTGCCTGCCTGTTGTTTCTTAGAGAAAATACAAATCTTTGACCGGCTGCTTTTTATAGAAACGAGAACGGTGGATGGAATTTCAAAATTCCGGAAGCTGTTCTTTACATAGAATGAGGTATTTTATGAACTATACGTATATGGTGAAGTGTGCTGACGGAACACTTTATACAGGTTGGACAAACTGTGTGGAGAAAAGGCTGAAAGCGCATAATGAAGGAAAAGCCGGAGCGAAATATACAAGGGCGAAACGTCCGGTGGAACTTGTATATTATGAGGGATATGCGACAAAAGAAGAAGCAATGAGACGGGAATATGCAATCAAGCAGCTGACAAGAAAAGAAAAACTGAAACTGATGGAGTTCTGGACAGAGACTTCTGCGGACTAATAAAAAATACCCTGCCTCAGACTGGCAGGGTAGATATAAAGCAATACATTACAATAAAGTGGCAGGCACTTCCAAGCATAATAAATACATGAAAGATTTCATGAGAGCCGAAATTTTTGTGACGTGCATTAAATAAAGGAAGTTTCAAACTATAGATCACACCACCGATCGTATAGATGATACCACCGGCAAGAAGCCATCCAAATCCGGCTCGCGGAAGGGAATGAAAGATAGGAACGAAAGCAAGTACACAAAGCCATCCCATTCCAATATAGAGTACGGAAGAAAGCCATTTGGGACATGTGATCCATAATCCTTTGAGAAGAATACCGAGGATTGCGATACTCCATACAAGTGCACAGAGGATATAGCCGGTTCTGTTATGAAGTGCGATGAGACAGATTGGAGTATAACTTCCTGCAATCATAACAAAGATCATCATGTGATCCATTTTTCTGAGCCGACGGTTTACTTTCTCTGTAGAATCTACAGAATGGTAAACCGTACTTGCTGTATAGAGAAGGATCATAGTGAGAATAAAAATAGCAAGTGCTGTAATATGCAGAGGTGCATTTTCACCATGAGCAGCTTTTAAGAGTAAAGGTGCTGCACCGGCTGCTGCAAGAAGTAATGCAATGCCGTGTGTGATAGCACTCCAGGGATCTTTTAATTTAAGTTTCATAATAACGCCTCCTGATGATAGAAATATCGAAAAATATTTAAAAACACATCATGTAGTAATCAATACTACGTATCGAATATATTGAAACTATAACGCACTTGTACATAAAAGTAAAGGGGTATCAGTAAAGTTTATAAAAATATAATATTTTAGACACCAGATGAGTAAAACAGTACTGTTTATTGAAGTACTGTTTTTTTAATGGTATAATTGCATGCAATGGCATAAAAATAATTATGCACAAGCGGTTATCGGAAGGAGATAAACATGAACAAAAAGAAGCTGTTGCAGACTTTATTTCAGATGAATATTTTGATAACTGGTATGAAGAGACGTTAACAAAACTGCAGGCTTATGAAGATGGACAGTAATCTATTTGAGACAATACAGTCTCTGATTACAGAAAGGGAGGATTTCTCTGAATGAGGCAGCACAGGAAACAGGGAAAATCCATTTTTCAATTTATATTTGCGGCAATGCTGATCGTTCTCGGGATAGAAGTGGCACTTTTGATCGGAACACTGTATTTTGGAAATGTAGGAATGCAGATGAATCGTAATGCCATAGAGATTTTGAAGAAACAGGTGGAAAACCGTCAGAATTATCTGCAGAATACGCTGGAAGAAACCCAGAATCTTTCATCCCTGGCAGGAACGATCAATATTGCTGTCGAGAATCAGACTGCAGTGGAGAATATCAGTGTAGAGGAATTGGTAAATAATGAAGATCGAAGTACAGAACTTCTGGAAACAGTCAGTGACAGCCTGATCAATGTGATGAGGCACAGATCTGTAAATGGAATTTTTGTGATTCTGAACACGGATGATATGGATGAATGTGAGATTGATTCGTTTATGCCCTGTGTTTACATCAGAGATCAGGATCCGACAACGACTGCATCGGAAAGAAATTATGATCTACTGCTGGAACGTTCTCCTGTAAAGCTGGTAAAATCGCTGAGAATTTCTACGGACAGAGGATGGATGCCGGCGATCAAATATAAGGGTTATGGCAAAAATGGAATTGTTTATCCTGTTTTCCAGACTGCATATAAAGACAGTGAAAAGCTGAATGTATCTGATTATGGACACTGGACACCGGTATCATATACACTTGAGGGAGATGATCGTCCTGTTATTGCATATTCGATACCGTTGATTCTGTCTGATGGAACGGTTTATGGTGTTGTCGGTGTAGAAATGATGACAAGCTATATTCAGGAACTGATTCCATATGAAGAACTGCAAAACAGTGGGACTGGAACTTATCTGCTGGCTGAAACCGCAGACACACTCAGTGATTCTGAGATTTCTGTAAATGTAATAAATCCTTCTTCCAGAAGCAATAGATGGTTAAGTATTCCGGATGAAGAGATTAAAATGACACGTACGGAAAAAAATATCTATGAGGCAGAGATATGGAAGGATAATTATATTGCTTCTGTCTATCCACTGACTCTTTATAATAAGAATGCCCCGTTTTCGGATGAGCAGTGGCTTCTTGTCGGAATTGTACAGGATAAAAATCTGTATGCATTTACAAATCATGTTATGCTTCTTGTGAAACTGACGATCTTTGCGACATTACTGTTTGGTCTGCTCAGCAGCTTTATAGTAAGTCGCCGCCTGGCAAAACCGGTAGCGAGCTTATCGGATGAAGTAGAAGCGGCACAATAAAATCAGGGAAGCATTCCAAATCTGTCAGAAACAGGGATTCGTGAACTGGATAAGTTTTCTACTGCGATCACTGGACTGAGCAGAGAAGTGCTGAACACATCTACCAAATTTCTGTGGATCATGGAAATGGCAAGTGTAGAGATTGGAGGATATGAACTCCGGTTTGATACAGGAAGTGTTTTTTATACGGAGAACTTTTTCTCTATACTGGGAATTCCGTTAAGCGCGGAGCTCCCCATGAATATAGAAAAATTCAGAGAGATTTTAAAAGAGTATACAGAAAAGAATCTTTATAAAACAAAATCAGGTAGCACAAAACTGTACTGTATCCGAATTCCGGAAAAAGGTGTTCGTTATGTGCGAATGGAAGTCAAAAATGAGAACTGGGTACAGATCGGTCTCGTGGAAGATGTAACTGTTTCTATGAGAGAACGCCTTCGTATTGAACATGAACGAGATTATGATACGTTGACAGGCCTCTATAACAGACGTGCATTCAAACGTGAAAGCGAATCCATCTTTGGCAGAAGAAAAAAAATCAGACATGCTGCATTTATTATGTTGGATCTGGATAACCTGAAATACATCAATGACACATTTGGACATGACTGGGGAGATGAGTATATCCGCCAGGCTGGCATGTGTCTGGAAGAAGGTACTCCGAAAGGAACCTTGTGTGCACATATTTCAGGAGATGAATTTAATATTCTGTTTTATGGTTATGAGAGTCAGAATGCGATTCGTAAGGAAATAAGTAAACTGAAAAGAGAAATTTCTTCCAGGATCATTCGTCTTCCGAACGGACAGGAATTCCACTTAAGTATCTCCGGAGGAATTGCATGGTATCCGGAGGACAGTAACAGCCTCGGTGTTATGAGAAAACATGCAGATTTTGCCATGTATCAGGTAAAACAGACAGATAAGGGAAGAATTGCAGAATTTGACCAGAAGGCATATGAAGAGAAATACCGTGACAGTCAGATTCGTAAAGAATTTCATCGTTTTGTTAAAGAAGAGCTGGTTACTTACTATTTCCAGCCTATCATATCGGCAAAAACAGGTAAGATTGAAGCATATGAGGCATTGATGCGTGCCAATCTTCCAATATTAAAACGACCGGATGTGGTTATGAAGATCGCACGTGAAGAGGGTGCATTGCGTGAAATTGAACGAATGACCATGTTCCGGGCGACAGAAGCCTTTGCTGATCTCAGGGAAAAGAAACGAATCAAAGGCGATGCGCTTCTGTTTATCAATTCTATTGCGAGTCAGCATATGGCAGCAAAAGATGAGATAGAATTTAATAATCGTTATGCAGAGTTGCAGAAACAGATTGTTATTGAGATCACAGAAGAAGAATCTATTGATTATCATGCACTGGAAACAAAGAAAAATGCACCAGGATTTGAGGGTGCTTTTGCACTGGATGACTACGGAAGTGGATACAGTAACGAGAAGAGTCTTCTTGATCTGGCACCGAAGTATATCAAAGTAGATCTTTCGATCATCCGTGATATTGATACGGATCCGGATAAACAGCAGATTGTGGAAAATATTGTCGCATATGCACATAAACGTGATATGAAGATCGTTGCAGAGGGACTTGAAACACCGGAGGAGATCCAGAAAGTACTGGAACTGGAAGTTGATCTTCTGCAGGGATTTTATCTGGCACGTCCGGAACCAGTTCCTGGAAATATCAATGAAGATGCACTGAAAATAATTGCGGCGTTTTATAAGTAAAGTACATAATTCTCCTTTTTTTCCATATAATATCCATACATCACCTGGGGCAGATTCAGGAGAAGATATAAAATACGGAAAAACAACAGGAGGAACATAAAGCACATGAAAGCTACAGGAATCGTCCGGCGCATTGATGATCTTGGAAGAGTTGTTATTCCAAAGGAGATTCGGCGTACACTACGGATTAAAGAAGGAACTCCGCTTGAAATTTTTACAGATAAAGAGGGGGAAGTGATCTTAAAGAAATACTCCCCGATTGGAGAGTTGAGTGTTTTTGCAAAAGAATATGCAGAATCGCTGGCACAGACAACAGGTATGATCGCATGTATTACGGATCATGATCAGGTGGTTGCCGCATCCGGACAGGGCAGCAGGGAACTGATGGGAAAGGCAATCAGTAAAGAACTGGATCGAGTGATCACGGAGAGAGAAATGAAATGTTATCATACAGGAGAAAGAAAAATACTGCCGCTTGTGGAAAATCAGAAAGAATCCTCATCAGAGCTGATCGTACAGCCAATCATTTGTTCCGGTGATGCGATTGGTTCTGTGGCGTTGGTTGGAAAAAGTGCAGGAGAAAGATTTGGAAATTCGGAGCAAATGCTGGTAAAAACAGCAGCAGGATTTCTTGGACGTCAAATGGAACAATAAAAGGGGGCTGAGCCCCCTTTAGCATTTTTCGGCAATATCATAGAGCAGACGTTCTGTATCTTCCCATCCCAGACAAGGATCGGTGATAGAACAGCCAGGAGTCATATGGTCGCTGATATCCTGACGGCCTTCCAGCAGATAACTTTCAATCATGACACCCTTGACGAGTTTTCTTACATCAGGATTGTAGTTGCGGCTGTGAAGCACTTCACTTACAATACGAATCTGTTCTTTGTATTGTTTGCCGGAGTTAGAATGGTTGACATCCACGATAACGGCCGGATTTTGCAGATCTTTTTTGCTGTATAAGTCATAAAGACGCATGAGATCTTCGTAATGATAATTAGGGATTGTCTGGCCATATTTATCAACGCCGCCGCGGAGAATCGTGTGTGCCAGAGGATTACCACTTGTTTCCACATCACATCCACGATAAATGAAATGATGTGGATGCTGGGCAGCGATTACGGAGTTCAGCATAACAGACAGGTCACCGCTGGTAGGATTCTTCATACCAACCGGGATATCCATACCGCTGGCAGTCAGACGATGCTGCTGGTTTTCTACGGAACGTGCACCGATTGCTTCATAAGAAAGAACATCATCCAGGTAGCTGCGATTTTCCGGATAGAGCATTTCATCTGCAGAAGAAAGACCAGTTTCCTGAAGTACGCGGATATGCATTTTGCGGATTGCAATGATTCCGGCAAGGAGATCCGGTGCCTTATCCGGATCCGGCTGATGGAGCATTCCTTTGTAGCCATCACCGGTAGTTCGAGGCTTGTTTGTATATACTCGTGGGATGATCATTAATTTATCGGAAACTTTGTCAGAAACTTTTTTCAGGCGATTTACATATTCACATACGGTATCTTCGTTATCTGCAGAACATGGTCCGACCAGAACGACGAATTTATCGGATTCACCTGTGAAAATACGGCGGATTTCTTCATCACGCTGTTGTTTGATTGATTTCTGTTCGTTGCTGAGCGGGTACTCATTTTTTAGAACCTCCGGAACTGGAAGTTCATGATTAATCTTGATAGACATTGTATATTTCCTCCATGGTTCCTTTGTGCAGGAACATTTTTTTCAACTGAATAACAGTATAGCACGTTATCTGAAAAAAATAAAGGAAATTAACGCGTTAAACTGCCATAGTGCAACACTTGATCAGTCGAGAGCCTTTTCACTCATTTCTTCGAGCAGGTTTTTCTTGAGATCATATAATTTCTGAGAAAGGTCTACGTATACTTTCTGCGGATTTACAAGACGGCGGGATTCATCCCACAGGGTATTCTGCTCTTTCTGGCAGTATTCACGCAGATCCATAACTTCGGGAGAAGTATAGACACGTTTACCTTCGCGGATGACCGGAACCAGAAGTTCACGGAGTTCATAGGTGCCGCCCAGAACCTTGGTCTTTTTCCAGGTATCTGCAGGGTCAAAAATAATCATGGTTTCTTCCGGATCAAAGACTTCATCAGCCAGGCAGATCAGGTCAGCCTTAATCTTGCCGGTAGACTTGCTGTAAATACGGTAAACTGTTTTATTGCCCGGATTTGTGACTTTTTCGGTGTTTTCGGACAGTTTGATCTTTGGTGTAAAGTTTGTACTGTCTGCATCTTTGACTGCAGCAAGCTTGTATACACCACCGAACGCCGGATTATCTTTACTCGTGATAAGGTTGGTTCCGACCCCCCAGGAATTGATCTTGGCATCCTGCGTCTTAAGACTGTCGATCAGATATTCGTCCAGATCACTGGATGCGGAAATGGTAGCATCATCGAATCCGGCAGCAGCCAGCATCTTGTAGGCTTCTTTGGAAAGATATGCAAGGTCACCGCTGTCAATACGGATACCATAGTGTGTAAGTTTGACACCTTCTTCTCTCATTTCTTCGAAGACACGGATCGCGTTTGGAACACCGGATTTCAGGACATCATAAGTATCTACCAGCAGTGTGCAGGAATTTGGATACATTTTGGCGTATGTTTTGAAAGCTGTGTATTCATCTGGGAAGCTCATGATCCAGCTGTGGGCATGTGTTCCCAGAACCGGTACGTTAAACATCTGTCCGGTCAGTACGTTGGAAGTTCCGGCGCATCCACCGATGACAGCTGCACGTGCACCATAGATACCGGCATCCGGACCCTGTGCACGACGCAGGCCGAATTCCATGATTCCGTCCCCACGGGCTGCATAGCAGACTCTGGCTGCTTTGGTAGCAATCAGACTCTGATGATTGATGATATTCAGGATTGCGGTTTCTACAAGCTGTGCCTCCATGATCGGAGCGATTACTTTGACGAGTGGTTCTCGAGGAAATACGACAGTTCCTTCCGGAATTGCATAAATATCTCCGGTAAATTTAAAAGATCTCAAATATTCCAGAAAATCGTCTTCAAAGATATGAAGGCTTCTGAGATATTCGATATCATCGTCTGTAAAATGAAGATTTTCAATATATTCGATCATCTGTTCCAGACCTGCTGTGATCGCAAAGCTGCCACCGCATGGATTGACACGATAAAACATATCAAAAATTACAGTCTGATTGGTTGGGTTCTTAAAATAGCCCTGCATCATGGTTAATTCATATAAATCGGTGAGCAGGGTCAGATTAGTTGCTCTCATCTGATTTCTCCTTTTTTATTTGCTAAGGTGAACTTATTATGCTTATTACTGTAAATAGTAGTTTTCATTATACCATTATTCCCGTAGAACGGCATTAAAATTTTACATAATATAAGAAGAAAAAAAATTTGGAGAAATTAAAAAAAAATTAAAAAAAGGGGTTGCTTTTTTTGAATTCCTGTAATATAATAACATTCGTCGCGAGCGATGAGCAAGCGAAAAACAATAAAGGGCTATCGCCAAACGGTAAGGCAACGGACTCTGACTCCGTCAGTTCAAGGTTCGAATCCTTGTAGCCCTGCTAAGTTGAGCACCTCGGAAGAGGTGCTTTTTTACTATATCAAATTAAAAAGAATATTGGCAGGAGGAGGGGGAACTCGTGGCAATAAAAATCAGGGTTGATGCAAAAAAAATGGAAGACCTGTTGAGGAATTTTTATCTGATTACAGGAATCAGAATCGTAGTATTCGATGACAATTTTGAAAAAATTGCAGAATATCCGGGGAATCATTGCGGATATTGCAAAATCGTACGAAAAGATCCGAATGCGAGGGCACTGTGTAAGATTTCGGATATAAAGGGATGTGGAGAATGCAAAAAGCTTAAAAAGCTTCATATATATGAATGTCATGCCGGGTTAATGGAAGCAGTAGCACCTCTAAAAGTAGGTGATATAATCATCGGATATCTTATGCTTGGGCAGTTGCTTCTGGAGGATGGGCAGAACAGGCGACAGAAGTGGAACAGAATGTACGACAGAGTGAAAAATTATGAGATTGATTTTGAAGCTCTGGAAAACAGTTTCTGGAAGAAAAATAACCTGACACAGGAAAAATTACATGCAGTTGCCAAACTGATGGAAAGCTGTGCCAGTCATTTATATGTGACGGAAACGATATCAGTGGAAGAGGAAGATCTTTCTCGACGAATTGAAGCCTATATTATGAAGAAAATTCATAAAGGTGCAGAAATTACAATTGAAGATATATGCGATGAATTTGAAATACGCCGAACAAAACTGTATGAAATTTCAAATCACAGTTTTGGAATGGGAATTTCCGAACACATTCGTCGAATGAGAGTAAAGGTTGCCTGTGATCTTCTGCGAAATACTGAAGACAGGGTATCGGATATTGCAACGGAGGTAGGAATTCCTGACTATAACTATTTTACAAAGGTCTTCAAAAAAGCGATGGGTGTTACACCAAGAGAATATAGAAAGTCAATGAGAAAACAAACATAAAAAAGAACTAAAACGGTTCTTTTTTTTGTGCAAAATAGAAAAAAAGACAAGATATACGCGAACAAAATTACTATTATATGGTTAAAATGCACTATAAATAATAAAAAAACAGTAATATAATGTGATACATGAACAAAACACAGAGACGTGTGAAAATAATACAAGGAGGGAAGGTAAATGAAACGATCAGAATTAAATTCCATAATCGAGGATACTATCAAATTTATGGAAGATAGGGGATTGCCTCTTCCACCATTCGCATATTGGGGTGTTCCGGAATGGAAAGCGGCTGGCAAAGAGAACGAAGAGATTGTAGAAAATATGCTCGGATGGGATATCACAGATTTCGGAAGTGGCGATTTTGAGAAGATTGGTCTTACAATCTTTACATTCAGAAACGGAAACTTCTATAAGAAAGATAAATATCCGAAGCCATACGCAGAAAAACTTCTTCTTGTAGGTGATGGACAGATTCTTCCATATCATTATCACTGGAGTAAAATGGAAGACATCATCAACAGAGGCGGAGGTAATCTTGCAATTACCTTGTACAACTGTACCGAAGAAGATTTCAAAGATGTAGAAGGTGGAAGAGCTGGAAAACCAGGTACTTTTGCAGATACGCCGGTTACTGTAAGTGTAGACGGATGTAATGTAACGGTTCCGGCAGGCGGACAGATTATCCTGAAACCAGGACAGAGCGTAACACTGAAACCGGGTCAGTACCATACATGGCAGGGGGTTCCGGGAACAGGAAAGGTTATGCTGTTTGAAGTATCAACCTGTAACGATGACACGATTGACAATCGTTTCCATACCGCAGGTGGAAGAATTCCGGAAATTGAAGAAGATGAAGAAGCAAAATATCTGATTTTTGCTGATTACAAAGACTATGTAAATTTCTAAAAAGAAGGAATGTGTATTTTATCCGGCAGGGGGCCGGTGAAATAATAAAAAACGAAACGGAGGGTTTTTACAATGAAAAAGAGACTCGCGCTCATTATGGCAACAGCAATGATCGCTTCTGCACTGTCCGGAACAGTTGCATTTGCGAGCGAAGCAGACGACACAGCAGCTGCAGCAGAAGAGACAAAGGATGATGCAGCCGGCGGCGATACCATGACAATGGACGAAGTTAAGGCAGCTGTTCAGAAATCTGATGTTCCTTCAGATCTCAAACTTGGATATGTTTGTATGAACCTTGCAAACCCATGGTTTGTACAGGTGGTTGAAGGTTTCGAAGCTGCATGTAAAGAAATGGGACTGGAAAAACCATTGACCGTAGACTCTCAGTATGACGTAGATAAACAGGTATCTGACGTTGAGACAATGGTAAACGATGAATATGATGCGATCATGATCTCCCCGATCGACCAGAACGCACTGACAGATGTTGTTACAAAAGCAAACGATGCTGGTATCGTTACAAGCTGTGCAGCACAGAGCGTTGACATCGTTGATTTCCGTTATATCGTAGAAGAATACAGCTATGGCCAGGCAATTGGACAGAATGCTGCAAACTGGATTAACGAAAACCTTGCTGATGAAGATGAAGTACAGGTTTGTATCATTTCCCAGGATAACGTAGAAGACGTTATCGCACGTGGTGATGGTGTTCAGGATACTCTTGAAAAAGAATGCCCGAACGTTAACGTAGTAACCCGTCAGGCTGGTGATACTCCTGAAGGTGGACTTGAAATCGTAGAGAGTGCACTTGCAGCATATCCGGATCTTAAAGTGGTAGTTGCTACAAACGACAGCGGCGGAATCGGTGGATATCAGGCACTTGTAAATGCTGGTTACACAGGATCTGACCCTGTAGCAGTATTCTCCGGTGATGCAACAGACGAAGCTCTGAACGACATGCTTCAGGATGATACTATTTACAGAGGAACTGTAGACCTTGCTCCATATGCTTGTGGATATGAATCTGCATATCAGTTAGTATACTATTGCATAAACGGAAAACCGGCAGAAACCAAGACTCAGGGATTCACACCTGTAATGGTTCCGCTTGCAGATTTACTTGATGGCACATACGCTTACGATCCTAAATAGAAGACATAATAAAGCGGCATAGCATCTACAAACAGAACACCCCGTGGCTTGCTACGGGGTGTCTTTTAATAAAGGGAATGGGGGTTTAAGATGGACGACATTATCTTGAGAGTTAAGGATATATGCAAATATTATCCTGGCGTAAAAGCCCTGGACGGCGTGAACTTCGAGGTAAAGCGTGGAGAGGTACATGCCATTTGTGGGGAAAACGGGGCTGGAAAATCTACGTTTATTAAGATTTTGACAGGCGCCAATGAACCAACCAGTGGTACGATCGAATTTAATGGAAAAGAATATGCAAAACTGACACCGAAGCAGTCTATGGAGCTTGGTATCAGTGTTATTTATCAGGAATTCAGCCTGATTCCATATCTTTCCGTAGCAGAAAATATCTTCTATGGAAGAGAAATCAAGAAGGGTATTATCAGAGACATTGCAGCCATGGAAAAACAGGCCAAAGAGCTCTGCAAGGAAATGGGTGTAGACATTGATGTACATAAGAGAGTCTGTGATCTTGGTATTGCATATCAGCAGATCGTTGAGATTTTGAAGGCGGTATCCAAAAAATCTGAGTTTATTATCATGGATGAACCAACAGCTCCTCTTACTGTAAAAGAAACGGCAGTTTTCTTTAAAATTATCCAGAAATTAAAACAGGATCATGTAACCATTATTTTTATTTCACATCGTCTTGAAGAGGTATTTGAAATATGTGACCGTGTAAGTGTATTCTGTGATGGTAAATATATCGTTTCCAAGGATGTACAGGATATTACCAAAAAACAGCTGATCACATACATGGTAGGACGAGAACTTTCGGATGATTATCCGGAACCGAAGCGGAAAATTGGAGAAACACTTCTTAAAGTGGAACATCTTAAAAATAAAAGAGTACACGATGTAAGTTTTGAACTGAAAAAAGGAGAAATTCTTGGATTTGGAGGCCTTGTAGGTGCAGGAAGAACTGAACTTGTAAGAGCAATTTACGGAGCTGACCCAATTGAATCCGGAACAATTACTTTTAATGGTAAGAAATATTCGCCAAAGAGTCCGGCAGATGGCCTCGAGGCCGGAATCGGACTGATTCCGGAGGACAGAAAGGCACAGGGCTGCGTGCTTTCTCTTACAATCAGAGAAAATATCGTGTACAGTATTCTGAAAAAAATCTCTAAAGTATCAGTGGTTCAGAAGAAACAGGAAAAAGAGATTGTTGACCAGTATATTAAGGAGCTGAATGTTAAAACACCAAGTCCGGAACAGCTGGTAAAGAATCTTTCAGGTGGTAACCAGCAGAAAGTCGTGCTTGCAAAAGCACTTGCCACAAACTGTGAAATCCTTATTTTTGATGAACCGACCAGAGGTATTGATGTTGGTGCAAAACAGGAGATTTACAATCTTATGTGTAAGCTGGTAGAGGCAGGCAAGAGCATTATAATGATCAGTTCGGAAATGCCAGAGCTGATTGGAATGTCTGACCGTATCGTTGTAATGAGTAATGGTGAGAATGCCGGCGAACTTAGCAAAGGTGAATATGATCAGACCCACCTTCTGGAAATGGCATCAAGCAAATTATGATATTGAAAGGGGATTTTTAACATGAAGAAGAATAAAAATGCGGTTCTTATATTATTGAATTATGGAATTGTTGTTGCATTGCTGCTTATGATTGCAATCTTTTCATTTACATCCAAGAACTTTTTCAGAACTTCCACAATGTTTACGATTCTGAAACAGGTTTCTATTACAGGTATTGTATGTATTGGTCAGACAATGGTTATGCTCACTGGAGGTATTGACCTGTCGGTTGGTTCTGTTGCAGGTGTATCAGCTGTAACAGCAGCTATTTTCTTAAAGAGCTATAATCTTCCGATTCCTGTTACCTGCATCCTGGTACTCATTCTGTCACTGATTTATGGACTGATCAGTGGATTCTGTGTAACAAAATTAAATATGCCTCCTCTGATTGCAACATTAGGTGTACAGACATCTCTCAGAGGTCTTGCATATATTGTTACAGGAGGTCTTCCTGTATATGGATTTACAAAAGCATTTGGTTCTTTTGCACAGGGAAGTATTGTAGGTATTCCGAATCAGGTTATTCTGACAATTATTTTGTTTATTATCTTTATCTATGCATTAGCTAAGACGACATTAGGACGTTATCTGTATGGTGTTGGCGGTAACGAAGAAGCATCTCGTCTTTCAGGTATTGGTGTAACAAAGATTAAGCTGATGGCATACGGACTCAGTGGATTCCTCGCCGGAATCGCTGGTCTGGTACTGTTATCAAGAACAAGTTCCGGACAGCCATCTGCAGGTTCCGGATATGAAATGGATGCAATCACAGCTGTAGTACTTGGTGGTGTTTCTCTGAATGGTGGAGAAGGTAAATTACATATGGTTGTTATTGGTATGCTGATCATGGGTGTACTGACAACTGGTATGATCATGTGTGGTATTAACGATTATGTACAGCAGTTTGTAAAAGGTATCGTACTGATCCTTGCAGTTGCATATTCTGAAATCTCCAAAAAGATCAGAAGCAGAATGATCGTAACGGAATAAGAAGTTAATCTTGTATAGTTTTATATGACTGAATAAAAATATCTCTGGCTGTGTGGTCAGAGATATTTTTTGTTGATTGACCTTAGTATAAAATACATGATAAAATAAAAAGTAAAGCAAAATTTTGCAGAGAACGAGTCGATAGTTATAAATGAGGAAAGAGAGTGAATGCATGGCATATAGTTTCAGTGGACGTGTCCGCTACAGTGAAATTGGAGAAAATGGATTATTGACACTGCCGGGAATCCTGAATTATTTTCAGGACTGCAGTACCTTTCAGTCAGAGGAAGTCGGACTTGGAATCGATATTTTGAAGGAATGGAAACGTATCTGGGTATTGTCGGCATGGCAGGTGGTTGTAGATCGTTATCCATATATGGGAGAACGAATCAAAACATCTACCTGGGCATATGGATTCCGTGGATTTATGGGACTCCGTAATTTTACAATGGAAACAGAGGGCGGAGAACGTCTGGCGTATGCCAATACTTTCTGGACTTATATTGATGCGGAAAACGGACTGCCAGTCCGTCTGGAAGCGAAAGATACAGATGCTTACAGAGGAAAAGACGGGAAGATGGAATCGAAACTGGATATGGAATATGCACCGCGTAAAATTGTACTTCCGGAAGATTATGAGCAGCAGGATTCTTTTGCTGTGCAGAAACATCATCTGGATACGAACCATCATGTAAATAACTGCCAGTATGTACAGATGGCAATGGATTATCTGCCGGAGAATTTCAAGATACATCAGATGCGTGCGGAATATAAGCAGCAGGCGAGACTGAATGATGTGATCTGTCCGGCAAGAGCAGTAGATGAAAATAAAACAACAGTTCTTCTGAATGATCAGAAGGGTGAACCGTATGCAGTTGTTGAGTTTAAATAAAATTGGAGGAAAAAAATGATCGAATTAGGAAAGAAACAGACATTACTGGTTGTGAAGTCCGTAGAGTTTGGCGTATATCTTGCAGAAGATATGAATGCAGATACAAAGCATCAGGTACTTTTGCCGGCCAAACAGGTTCCGGCAGGGACAAAAGCAGGAGATAAACTGGAAGTTTTTATTTATAAAGATTCTCAGGATCGTCTGATCGCGACAACAAATGAACCACTTCTTATGGTGGGGCAGGCAGGACTTCTGAAAGTAAAACAGGTAACAAGAATCGGAGCATTTCTTGACTGGGGACTGGAAAAAGATCTTTTGCTTCCATATCATGAGCAGACAACTCGTATCTTTGAGGGGCAGGAATGCCTGGTAGCTGTTTATGTGGATAAAAGCAGCCGTCTCTGTGCAACTATGAAAGTTTATCCTTACCTGTCCAAAGAAACACCTTATAAAGAAGGTGACCAGGTAAAAGGCCGTGTATACCAGATCAGCGAGAATTTTGGAGTATTTGTTGCAGTCGATAATAAATATTCTGCACTGATCCCTGCAAGAGAAGCAAAAGGTAAATATCGTCCTGGTACTGTTCTTGACCTGCGTGTGACCAGAGTCAAAGAAGATGGAAAGATGGATGTCAGTGACCGTCAGGAAGCATATCTTCAGATCAACGAAGATGCGGAAAATGTTCTGGAGATCATTGAAGAATTTGCAGGAGTACTTCCTTTTGATGACAAGGCTTCACCGGAAGTGATCCGCAGAGAATTCGGTTTAAGCAAAAATGCATTTAAGCGTGCAGTCGGACATCTTCTTAAAGAAGGAAAAATTCAGATCAAAGACCGCAGGATCTATCTGGTGAAATAACAGGTAAAGGATGAGAGTATGAACTTTACACATCTTCATGTCCATACAGAATACAGTCTTCTGGATGGTTCGAATAAAATAAAAGAATATGTGGACCGTGTCAAGGAACTTGGCATGGACAGTGCGGCTATTACGGACCATGGTGTGATGTACGGCGTGATCGATTTTTACCGTGCGGCAAGAGCTGCGGGAATCAATCCGATCCTGGGCTGTGAAGTTTATGTTGCACCGGGATCCCGTTTTGACCGTGAAACAGGAAGTGGAGAAGACCGTTATTACCATCTGGTTCTTCTGGCAGAGAACAACCAGGGTTACAGTAATTTGATGAAGATCGTTTCCAAGGGATTTGTGGAAGGATTTTATTATAAACCGCGTGTGGATCTGCAGCTTCTGGAGAAATATCATGAGGGAATCATTGCGTTGAGTGCGTGTCTTGCAGGTGAAGTGGCAAGATTCCTTACAAGAGGTATGTATGAAGATGCAAAAGCGGCCGCACTTCGGTACCAGGATATCTTTGGAAAAGGAAATTTTTTCCTGGAATTACAGGATCATGGCATTCCGGAACAGCAGAATGTAAACCAGCAGCTTCTTAAGATGCACCGTGAGACCGGAATTGATCTGGTCGCAACAAATGACGTACATTATACTCTTGCAGAGGATGCCCAGCCACATGATGTCCTGCTCTGCCTGCAGACCGGTAAGAAACTGGCAGATCAGGATCGTATGCGTTATGAGGGCGGTCAGTATTATGTAAAATCTCCGGAAGAGATGGAACGTCTTTTTCCATATGCGACAGAAGCATTGGAAAATACGCATAAGATTGCACAGCGCTGTCATGTAGAGATTGAATTCGGTGTTACCAAGCTGCCGAAATTTGGCGTTCCGGACGGATATACTTCCTGGGAGTACTTAAATGAGCTTTGCTTCAAAGGACTGGAAGAACGTTATCAGCCAGTGACCGAGGAACTGAAAGAGCGGCTGAATTATGAGCTGACGACGATCAGGAACATGGGATACGTTGACTATTTCCTGATTGTGTGGGATTTTATCAAATATGCCCGTGATCATGATATCATGGTCGGACCGGGGCGTGGATCTGCAGCGGGAAGCCTGGTTGCGTATACACTGGGCATCACACAGCTGGATCCAATTCGTTATGATCTGCTGTTTGAGCGTTTCCTCAACCCGGAACGAGTATCCATGCCGGATATTGACGTTGACTTCTGCTTTGAACGAAGACAGGAAGTTATTGATTACGTCAGAAGAAAATATGGCGATGACTGTGTCGTTCAGATCGTTACGTTTGGTACACTGGCAGCGCGAGGCGTTATCCGGGATGTCGGACGTGTGATGGATCTGCCTTATGCACAGGTGGATACGATTGCCAAGATGATCCCGCAGGAACTGAATATCACAATCGACAAAGCTCTGCAGATGAATCCGGAACTTAAGAAGGTATATGAAGAGGATAAAGAAATCCATGAACTGATCGATACAGCGAAACGTCTGGAAGGATTGCCACGCCATACTTCCATGCATGCAGCAGGTGTTGTGATCAGTCAGAAGGATGTTTCAGAATATGTACCGCTTTCCAGAGCATCGGATGGTTCGATCGTTACCCAGTTTACAATGACAACTCTGGAAGAACTGGGACTTCTGAAAATGGACTTTTTGGGACTTCGTACACTGACAGTTATCCAGAATGCGGTACATCTGGTAGAACAGGATACCGGTGTGAAGCTGGATATGCAGCATATCGATTATAATGATAAAAAAGTCCTGGATTCTCTTGGAACAGGCCATTCAGATGGTGTGTTCCAGCTGGAAAGTGCGGGAATGAAGAACTTTATGAAGGAACTGAAACCACAGAGTCTGGAGGATGTGATCGCGGGAATTTCCTTGTATCGTCCGGGGCCGATGGATTTTATTCCGCAGTATATCCGGGGAAAAAATCGCCCGGATACGATCAAATATGACTGTCCGCAGCTGGAGCCGATCCTGAAACCGACATATGGATGTATCGTATATCAGGAGCAGGTTATGCAGATTGTGCGTAATCTGGCAGGTTATACACTTGGACGGAGTGATCTGGTTCGTCGTGCGATGTCCAAGAAAAAAGCAGCAGTCATGGAGAAAGAGCGCCAGAACTTTGTTTATGGAAACGAAGCGGAAGGCGTACCAGGCTGTATTGCCAATGGAATTCCGGAGCAGACGGCAAATAAGATTTATGACGATATGATCGATTTTGCAAAATACGCATTTAATAAGTCTCATGCGGCAGCGTATGCTGTAGTTTCTTATCAGACGGCATTTCTGAAATATTATTATCCGGTTGAATTCATGGCTGCTCTTATGACATCTGTGATTGAAATGCCAATCAAAGTGGCAGAGTATATTCAGGTATGCAGGAAGATGAACATTAAGATCCTGCCGCCGGATGTGAACCGCGGAGCCTATGGATTTTCTGTGGATAACGGTGCAATCCGTTATGGACTTTCTGCAATCAAGAGTGTGGGAAGACCGGTGATCAATGCCCTGGTGGAAGAGAGGGAGGCAAACGGAGAATATCGATCGCTGAAGGATTTTATCGAGAGACTGACCGGTACGGTAAATAAACGTGCGATTGAGAACTTTATCAAAGCTGGAGCACTGGACTGTCTGGAGGGAAACCGCCGGCAGAAAATGGTTGTTTACAGTCAGATCGTGGACAGCATCGCGCAGGAGAAGAAGAATTCTTTTGCAGGACAGATGAGTCTGTTTGATCTGGTTGGTGAAGAAGATAAAAAAGATTATGAGATCCGGATGCCGGATGTGGAAGAATATGATAAGGATATGATCCTTGGCTTTGAAAAAGATGTTCTTGGTATTTATCTGAGTGGGCACCCACTGGAAAAATATCGAAATATCATGGAGAAGATGATCTCAGCGAGAACGATTGATTTCCAGCCGGACGATGAAACTGGTATTCCGAAGGTTTATGACGGTCAGAAAGTGATCATTGGTGGTATGATCACAGAGAAGACGATCAAGTATACAAGAAACAATAAGGTGATGGCGTTCCTGACGGTAGAAGACCTGATGGGAACTGTGGAGATCGTTGTCTTTCCGAGAGATTATGAGAAGTGGCAGACACTGATCAATGAGGATGCAAGAGTATTTATCCAGGGACGTGTCAATGCAGAAGATGATAAGCCGAGTAAGCTAATTCTGGAAAAAGTACGCGCTTTTGATGATATACCACGAGAAATCTGGATTCAGTTTAAAGACCGTGAGGATTATGCACAGAAAGAGCAGGAACTTCTGAACTATCTGAGAGGTTCAGTGGGAACTTCTGCGGTAGTAATCTACCTCAAAGATGTGAAGGCGATAAAACGTCTTCCGGCAGGTTATCATGTGCAGATCAGCGATTTTCTGTTAGAAGAATTAAAGAAAAAATATGGTGATTCCAACGTTAAAGTTGTGGAAAGAGTATTGAAAAACTTCTAAAAATGCTTTACACTATACAACGAATATGTGTAGAACAGATAACAAGGTTTCCTATTATTATGCAAGCGATGAAAGGAAGCCTGGAGATGGAGGAATGAATCATGGCAGAGAAACAGATAAAAACCATCGGTGTACTTACAAGTGGCGGTGACGCTCCGGGAATGAACGCTGCAATCCGTGCTGTTGTAAGACGAGGACTGAGCAGCGGACTGAATGTAAAAGGTATTTACAAGGGATACAATGGTCTTCTTAATGAAGAAATCGTTGATATGACTGCCAGAGACGTATCAGACACAATTGAACGAGGCGGTACAATTCTTTATACAGCAAGATGTGCAGAATTCCGTACACCGGAAGGACAGCAGCGTGGTGCAGAAATCTGTAAGAAACACGGAATCGACGGACTGGTAGTAATCGGTGGAGACGGTTCCTTTGCCGGCGCACAGAAGCTGGCTAATCTTGGAATTAACACAATCGGTGTTCCAGGTACGATCGATCTGGATATTGCCTGCACAGAGTATACAATCGGATTTGATACAGCTGTAAATACAGCAATGGAGGCAATTGATAAAGTTCGTGATACTTCCACATCTCACGAAAGATGTAGTATTATCGAGGTTATGGGACGTAATGCAGGATACCTTGCTATGTGGTGTGGTATCGCTAACGGAGCAGAGGATGTCCTGATCCCTGAGAAATATGATTATGATGAGCAGAAGCTGATCAACAACATCATCGCAAGCCGTAAAGCAGGAAAGAAACACCATATCATCGTAAATGCAGAGGGTATTGGTCATTCTGAGGCTATGGCAAGACGTATTGAAGCAGCTACAGGTATTGAGACACGTGCAACGATCCTCGGACATATGCAGCGTGGTGGTAACCCGACATGTAAAGACCGTGTATATGCATCTATGATGGGTGCACTTGCAGTAGATCTTCTCGTACAGGGCAAATCCTGTCGAGTTGTTGGATACCGTCATGGTGAATTCATGGACTTCGATATCAATGAAGCACTTGCTATGCAGAAAGATGTATCCCCATATATGTGGGAAGTATGTAACTCTCTTTCTCATAACTACAAAAAATAAAAATACGACGTTTTTACAGCGGAGGCCACCGTTAGGCGGCCTCCGTTCTGGATTAAAGGAGTAGCTGTATGATTTCCAGTGCACAGAATACACAGGTCAAAAATATAATAAAGCTGAATCAGAAGGCAAAGGCAAGACGAGAGCAGGGACTGTTTATCGCAGAGGGAAGAAAGATGTTTCTCGAAGCTCCGGATGACTGGATCGAGAAGATTTATGTGGCAGAATCAATGCTCGAAGATGAAGAAGTAATGAAAAAGGTACGGAGATTTTCCTGGGAAGCAGTTGAGAACGGTGTGTTCAGGCAGATGTGTGATACACAGACGCCACAGGGAATCCTTACCGTACTCCGACAGCCTTCTTACGAACTGGAAGATCTTCTGAAAGAGGAAAAACCACTTCTTATGGTTTTGGAGGATCTGCAAGATCCCGGAAATGCAGGGACGATCATCCGAACCGGAGAAGGCGCCGGAGTGAGTGGGGTTTTCCTGACAAAAACCTGCGTGGATATCACAAATCCGAAAGTAATCCGTGCAACGATGGGATCTGTTTACAGAATTCCTTTTTTCTATGTGGAAGATGTGGTATCATTAAAACAGAAACTTCAGGGAAGAGGAATCCGCTTTTTTGCCGCACATTTACAGGGTAAAAACTCATATGACAGGGAATCCTATGAGGACGGAACTGCGTTTCTGATCGGAAACGAAGGAAAGGGCCTTACAGACCAGGCAGCGGATGCAGCAGACTGTCTGATACGGATCCCGATGTGTGGGCAGGTGGAATCCCTCAATGCAGCTATGGCGGCTGGAATACTCATGTATGAGGCGGCAAGGCAGAGGAGGGGATAAGATGGAACCTTTAATGTGGCTGATCGTGTTGGCGGTCTTTCTTGTGATCGAGGCAATCACGGTAGGACTGACTACGATCTGGTTTGCAGGAGGCGCACTGGTCGCAGCGATTGCGTCAGGCGCAGGTGCAGGTATACTGGTGCAGTGGATCCTGTTTTTAGTCATTTCACTGGTCCTGCTGATTTTTACAAGACCACTGGCAGTTCGATATATGAATAAGGGTGTGCCAAAGACCAATGTAAACAGCCTAATCGGAGAAAAAGCTGTTGTGATTCAGAAGATCAATAATCTGGAGCAGACAGGGCAGGTCCGTATCAATGATATTGAATGGATGGCGAGAACATCTTCTGATGAAGTAACGATTCCGGAACAGACAGTTGTAACAATTGAAGCTGTTCAGGGAGTAAAACTGATTGTGAAAGAAGAAAAGGAGGGTAAGTAACATGGCAGGAATTATTATTTTTATAGTACTCATCGTACTTGTACTCTGGATCCTGGCATCCTGTATCCGTATTGTGCCACAGGCATATGCAATCGTTGTAGAACGTCTTGGTGCATACAAAGAAACATGGAACACAGGTATTCATTTCAAAACACCATTTATTGACCGTGTGGCAAGAAGAGTCAATCTGAAAGAGCAGGTTGTGGATTTTCCACCACAGCCGGTTATTACAAAAGATAACGTAACAATGCAGATCGATACTGTTGTGTTTTTCCAGATTACAGATCCAAAGCTTTTTGCATATGGTGTGGAAAATCCGATCATGGCAATTGAAAATCTGTCAGCGACAACCCTTAGAAACATCATCGGTGACATGGAACTGGATGAAACGCTGACTTCCCGTGAAGTTATCAACACTAAGATGCGTGCATCCCTGGATGTGGCAACAGATCCGTGGGGAATCAAAGTAAATCGTGTGGAACTGAAAAATATTATTCCGCCGGCAGCAATCCAGGAAGCTATGGAGAAACAGATGAAGGCTGAGCGTGAAAGACGTGAAGCAATCCTCCGCGCAGAAGGTGAGAAAAAATCTACGATCCTTGTTGCAGAAGGTAAAAAAGAATCTGCAATCCTCGATGCGGAAGCTGAGAAACAGGCTGCGATTCTGAAAGCAGAAGCGCAGAAAGAACGTATGATCAAAGAGGCTGAAGGACAGGCGGAGGCAGTTCTGAAAGTTCAGAAAGCCAATGCAGAAGGTATCCGTATGATCCGTGAAGCCGGGGCAGATCAGGCAGTACTTACACTGAAGAGCCTGGAAGCATTTGGAAAGGCAGCAGATGGTAAGGCTACCAAGATCATTATCCCGTCTGAGATCCAGGGACTGGCAGGACTTGCATCATCTCTGAAAGAGATCGTTGTTGAGGATAAGAAAACAGAAGAATAATTTTTTATAAAGAAACACGAAAAAAGAGGAGTAACTGTTATGAACTTAAAAGGACGCAATTTTCTTACGCTGAAAGACTTTACACCAGAAGAGATCACCTACATGATCGATCTCGCTGCTGAATTAAAAGCAAAGAAAAAAGCAGGAGAGCTTCATGAATATTATAAAGGCAAAAACATTGCCCTGATCTTTGAGAAAACAAGCACCAGAACACGTTGCGCATTTGAAGTAGCTGCTCATGATCTTGGAATGGGCAGTACATATCTGGATCCGACCGGTTCTCAGATCGGCAAGAAAGAAAGTATTGCCGATACCGCAAGAGTTCTTGGAAGAATGTATGAAGGAATCGAATACAGAGGATTTGGACAGGATATTGTTGAAGAACTGGCCAAATATGCAGGCGTTCCGGTATGGAACGGACTGACAAACGAATATCATCCGACACAGATGCTGGCAGACATGCTGACCATCCGTGAGCATTTTGGAGATCTCAAGGGCCGCCGTCTGGTATACATGGGAGATGCCCGTTATAACATGGGTAACTCACTGATGATCGCATGCTCCAAGCTTGGAATGCATTTTGTAGCATGCACAACAAAGAAATACTTCCCGAATCAGGAACTTGTAGATCTGTGCAAGACTTATGCAGAGGCTTCCGGTGGAAGTGTGACTCTGACAGAAGATGTACAGACAGGAACAAAAGATGCAGATGTAATCTATACAGATGTATGGGTATCTATGGGTGAGCCGGATGAAGTATGGGAAGAGCGTATCAAAGACCTGACACCATACAAAGTAACTGCTGATGTTATGAAAAATGCAGGGGAAAAAGCAATCTTCCTTCACTGTCTGCCAGCATTCCATGATCTCAAGACAAAGATTGGCAAGGAAATGGGAGAACGTTTCAACCTGACAGATATGGAAGTGACAGATGAAGTATTTGAATCTGCACAGTCTCATGTATTTGATGAAGCAGAAAACCGTATGCATACGATCAAAGCAGTTATGGTGGCAACTCTTGGAGAGCCGGAGAACAAATGATAACTACAATCTATAATGAAGAAACAATTTCAAAAGAGATAAACACAAAATGGGCGGGCAAAACCGTCCATTTTGCAAAGGAAACAGATTCCACAAATGAGTGGTGCAAGCGCATGTCAAAAGAAAATGCGGAACACGGAACACTGGCAGTTGCAGAATTTCAGTCTGCCGGTAAGGGAAGGCTGGGACGTAAATGGATGGCACCGGAGGGAAGTTCAGTGATGATGTCCATTCTTCTGAAACCGGAATTTGAACCGCAATATGCGTCTATGCTGACACTTGTAATGGGATTGAGCGTAGCGCAGGCAGTGTGCGAGCTTGGTGTGGAAGTTTCTATCAAATGGCCGAATGATGTGGTCGTTTCCCACAAGAAAATCTGCGGAATACTGACAGAAATGGGAGTGCAGGATGGAAAGATCCGAGAAGTGGTGATCGGTGTCGGACTGAATGTAAATCTGAAAGAAATTCAGGATGAACTGAAAGACAAAGCGACCTCTCTGTACCTGGAAACGGGAAAAACATACGACAGAAACCGTCTGATCGGGCTTGTTATGGAGAAATTTGAAATCAATTATGAGAAATTTGTCCAAACCTGCGATCTTTCCATGATGCTGGATGATTATAACATGCTGCTGGCAAATAAGAGCCAGCCGGTCCGCGTTCTGGATAAGATCAGCCCGTATGAAGGCGTGGCTCTGGAAATCGATAAAGATGGAGCACTTCTGGTGCGTGTGCAGAGCGGAGAGATTCGTAAAGTGTGCTCCGGAGAAGTGTCTGTAAGAGGATTGTACAGCTATATTTAAGTTGCTGCGGACAGGAACATATTTAACAAAGGAGTTTTTATATGTATCAGGAAAATGTTGTGCTCTGCGGTGCAAGCGCTTATGAGCAGAAATATTATTTTAATCAGGATTTTGATTCTCTTCCGGAATCGATCAAACAGGAACTGCATATCATGTGTGTCCTTTATACCGAAGATATCGGCGGAATCCTGACACTGGAGTTTGATGATAATGGCAGTCTGCAGTTCAAAACAGAGGCACTGGATTCCGATGCCATGTATGATGATATTGGAAGTGTTCTTAAGATCAAACAGCTGCAGACCGAAAAAAGAGAACTTCTGCAGTCTCTGGAAATGTATTATAAGGTATTTTTCCTTGGTGAGACCATCGAAGATGATGGCGAAATGATAGGTAAGGAAAGCTGATCTATGGAAACACTTATGAAAATGAAGTGGAAAATTGGTTCTGTAGAGATCGAGAATCCTTTTATTCTGGCACCAATGGCTGGAGTTACGGATCTTCCATTCCGTATTCTCTGCAAGGAGCAGGGGGCAGGTCTGTTGTGCACAGAGATGGTCAGTGCAAAGGCGATTTCTTTTCATAATAAAAATACAATCTCTCTTATGCAGATCGATCCGGTGGAGCATCCGGTTTCCATGCAGATTTTTGGAAGTGAGCCGGATCTGATGGCAGAAGTTGCAAAAAGTATCGAAGAACAGCCATTTGATATCCTGGATATCAATATGGGCTGCCCGGTCCCGAAGGTAGTCAACAACGGAGAGGGGTCTGCATTGCTTAAAAATCCGGAACTGATCCGGGAAATTGTGACAAAAGTTTCTCGTGCGGTGAAGAAACCGGTAACGGCGAAGATTCGTATTGGTTTTGAGGGATATCCGGTAGATCCAGTGGAGATTGCAAAGATCATTGAGGATTCCGGTGCAGCTGCAGTTGCGGTCCACGGAAGAACAAGACAGCAGTATTATGCAGGCGAAGCGGACTGGGATACGATCCGCAGGATCAAAGAAGCGGTATCTATTCCAGTCATTGGAAACGGGGATGTGGATTCTCCAAAGAAAGCAGAAGCACTGGTGCGTGAGACAGGCTGTGATGGGATCATGATTGGTCGCGCAGTGAGAGGAAATCCATGGATCTTCCGTGAGATGAACCATTATTTTACTACGGGAGAGCTGCTTCCGCGTCCATCTTGGGAAGAAATCAGAGAGATGATTCTTCGTCATGCAAGAATGCAGATCGAACTGAAAGGTGAATTTACCGGAATCCGTGAAATGCGTAAGCATATTGCATGGTATACTTCAGGAATGAGACATAGTGCAGGGCTGCGCAGAGATTCTAATCTGGTCAGCAGCTATGAAGAATTGGAAAAGCTGCTGGATGTTACTATTCAGAGATAAAACAAGGAAAATTACAGAAGCTGGGAATTCGCGGTTAATCGCGGAATTCCGGCTTTTTTGGTTCTTGACAAGGTATACAGATTTGGGTATAATACAGAAATTGTGAATATCCTAGAATAAGTCTGCCTGTTTTGAGGTATGATGTTTTGAGAAGTTATGTAGACAGCAATTATTCCGGGAATGTATATCCAATAAATATCCGGCTATTTTGAAAGGGTGTAAGGATTATGGAAGAAAAGAAGAATTTATTAACATATGCAGGTCTTAAAAAACTGGAAGATGAGCTGCATGATTTAAAAGTAGTAAAAAGAAAAGAAGTTGCAGGTAAGATCAAAGAAGCAAGAGAACAGGGTGACCTTTCTGAGAATGCTGAATATGATGCAGCAAAAGATGAGCAGAGAGACATCGAAGCAAGAATCGAAGAAATCGAAAAAATCCTTAAAAATGCAGAAGTCGTTGTAGAAGATGAAGTAGATCTTGATAAGATCAACGTTGGATGCAAGGTTAAAGTACATGACTATGAATTCGATGAAGATATGGAATTAAAGATCGTTGGTTCTACAGAAGCGAACAGCCTGGAAGGTAAGATCTCCAATGAATCTCCAGTAGGAAAAGCTCTGATCGGTGCACATACAGGAGATGTTGTTGATGTAGAAATGCCAATGGGAATCATGAAATACAAGGTTCTGGAGATCCAGAGAAACGTTTAAATAAGTCAAAAAACAGAAGGAGGCCAACAAAGTGGCAGAGCAGAAGAAGCAGGATACAAACCAGCTGCTGAAGGTTCGTCGTGAGAAGCTTGCAGATTTGCAGGCAAATGGCAAGGACCCGTTTCAGATCACAAAATTTGACCAGACACATCACTCACTTGAGGTAAAGAATCTCTATGAAGCGCATGAGGCAGAGATCTTAAAAGACCACAAGACTCCAGATGTAGAAGGTCTTGATGAAGCACAGGCAAGAGAAGTCCTCAAACAGGACTATGAAGAAAGAAGAAAAATCATGGATGCGAACCCGATCCACGTAGCAATCGCCGGTCGTATGATGTTCAAACGTGTCATGGGCAAAGCTTCTTTCTGTAATATTCAGGATCTGCAAGGCAATATTCAGGTCTATGTGGCAAGAGATGCAATCGGAGAAGAATCCTATGCAGATTTCAAAAAATCTGATATCGGTGATATTTTCGGTCTGGAAGGCTTTGCTTTCAGAACAAGAACAGGCGAAATCTCTATCCATGCTGAAAAAATGACTATGCTGACAAAGAGTTTACAGATCCTTCCGGAGAAATTCCACGGACTGACTGACACAGATACCCGTTATCGTCAGAGATATGTAGACCTTATCATGAATCAGGACAGCAAGAATGTATTTATCAAACGTTCCCAGATCCTCAAAGAGATCCGTAACTTCCTTGCAGGACGTGACTTCATGGAAGTCGAAACTCCAATGCTGGTTTCCAACGCCGGCGGTGCAGCTGCAAGGCCGTTTGAGACACATTACAATGCACTGAACGAAGACGTTAAACTTCGTATCTCTCTGGAGCTTTATCTGAAGAGACTGATCGTTGGTGGACTTGAAAGAGTTTACGAGATTGGCCGTGTATTCCGTAACGAGGGTGTTGATACACGTCACAACCCGGAATTCACTCTGATGGAGCTTTACCAGGCATACACAGATTATGAGGGAATGATGGAACTGACAGAGTCCATGTTCCGTTATCTGGCAGAAAAAGTGTGCGGATCCACTAAGATTTCTTATAATGGTGTGGAAATCGACCTTGGTAAGCCGTTCGCCAGAATGACAATGAACGAAGCAATTAAGAAATATGCAGGAATCGACTTTGATGAAGTAGCAGATGATGAGGCAGCTAAAAAGCTTGCTGACGAGCATCATATTGAATATGAGGCACACCACAAGAAGGGTGATATCATCAACCTGTTCTTCGAGGAGTACTGTGAGAAAGAACTGATCCAGCCTACATTTATCATGGATCATCCGATCGAAATTTCTCCGCTGACCAAGAAGAAACCTTCTGATCCGAGCAAGGTAGAGCGTTTCGAGCTCTTCTGTAATACATGGGAAATGTGTAACGCATATTCCGAGCTGAATGACCCGATCGACCAGAGAGAGCGTTTCAAAGCACAGGATGCTCTTGCTGACGCCGGTGATGAGGAAGCAAACCACACAGATGAAGACTTCCTGAACGCACTGGAGATTGGTATGCCGCCTACAGGTGGTATCGGATACGGAATTGACCGTCTGGTTATGCTCCTGACAGACAGCCAGGCAATCAGAGACGTACTGCTGTTCCCGACGATGAAGAGCCTGGATACTGACAAGAAGGCTGCGAAGTCAGAAAACAGCACTTCCACAGCAGCACCTGAGAAGGAAGAAGTTATCGACTTCTCCAAGGTAAAGGTAGAACCTTTATTTGAGGAATTTGTTGATTTCGATACATTCAGCAAGTCAGATTTCCGTGCAGTAAAGGTTAAAGAGTGCGTTGCAGTACCGAAGTCAAAGAAGCTGTTACAGTTTACTCTTGATGACGGAACAGGCACAGACAGAACCATTTTAAGCGGTATTCACGCTTATTACGAGCCGGAAGAGCTGGTTGGAAAGACCTTAATTGCGATCACTAATCTGCCACCGAGAGCCATGATGGGAATTGAATCCTGTGGAATGCTCCTCAGTGCAATCCATGAGGAAGAGGGAGAAGAAAAGCTCCATCTTCTGATGGTTGATAACCACATCCCGGCTGGTGCAAAGCTGTACTAATCCAGAAAAAAGAGTTCGGGTTGGTGGTCATAGACGTCCAATCAGGAAAAGTGGTTCCACGGATTGACATGGAGCTACATGAAACGGCTTGGAGCTGTATAGATTGAAATAATGATGTATGGAAAGGGACACTTTTCTTTTGGTAGAAATACCAATGGAAGGTGTCCTTTTTTTGTTGTCAGGCATGCAATTATTCATTTTGATGATATGCAGAAAATACATCCTTTCACGTACCTGCCAAATAAATTTCTGGAAACAAGGAGGAAGCCATGAAAAAACGAAAAACACCTGACTTGGAAAAATATCTGGAAGGAAAGAAAAGCAGATTTGTAAATTACACACAAAGAAGGAAAAGCAACAGAAACAAAGCTGGAGCGAGGGAGAAAATTGATCAAGGAACTGCTTGCTGATAAAAAAGAAATTTCAATCAGGGAATTAGACGAAAAGGCAAAGGAGCAGGGAATATCCGGGCGAACAATGCGTGATGTGAGAAGCCGAATGAAGAATGAGTTGGAGTACCAAGTAAATGAAAAGCAGGAGAATAGTATTCGATTAAAAGAATGATGAGTGGCAGAGTCATCGAAGCAAATACAGATTTTTATAGATACCCTATCTGCCACCTGCCGTCTGCCGAGGTATGAATACTTTCAAGTATCAGGAGTAAGTAAAAGTAGATTGACAGATAATATAGAAAAGCGTATTACAATAATAAGAGGTGGGATTTCCCACATAAATACTTGCGTAGGAGGTGTTGGTAATGGAAGCAATGAAAGAGTATGTTGCCCATCTGGATAACAAAAAAAGAATTACGCTCAGAGGAGTTGCTTATCAGTATTACAATGTAAAAGAATACGGAAATGGCTGCATTATTCTGGAACCTCGGGAACTGGCAGTGCCAGAGAGCATTTCAGCCAGAACTCTGGCAGATATGGATCGTGCAGTAAGTAACTTTAAGAGAGGCGATGTTTCCCCGGCTATTGACCTGTCAGATTTTTAAAAGGAATAAGAGATGAATTTTAATATACGAATGGGAATTCCTGAGATGCAGGAACTTTGGTTAGATCTGCAGGAGAAATATCGTTCTGGGAATATAAAAAAGAAGGAAGAACAGTTGTATAAAAAATAGGGAAAGGCTTTAAAGCTGTTGTCGGCTGATCCGGGTTATCCGAGTCTTCAAACCCATGAAATAGAGCCATTATCCAGACGTTATGGAATGAAAGTGTGGCAATCATATCTGGAAAATAAAACCAGTGGCGCAATGAGAATGTACTGGGTTTATGGACCAGACCAGAAAGATATTACAATTATCGGATTGGAGCCACATCCGGAAGATAAGAAAAATGGCGCATATGACCGAATTTCACTGTCGGATTTGTCGAAAAAATCTTATTGCATAAGCAGTGGTAGTAAGATTATAATAAATGTAAAGGAAACAAAAGATAAGCTATGGAGCTATAGATTATAACAAGTGAATGAAACATTGGATAATTTGAAAGGAGGAATTGTCGATGGGAGCAACAGCAACAGTGAGAAAATCAGATTTTATAGATGCAATGGAAGAAAATCAGAAAGATGTTCGTAAGATGGTAATGGACAGTTACCACGATATTGAAAAAGGCAAAGGCAGAGATTATAAAGAGTTTTTTGCAGAATTAGAAAGCAGGTATAGGAATGCGAATGTATAAAGTTCTGATTCTTCCTCTGGCAGAGGAAGATATCATGAATAATACGGATTATATTGCGTTCGAAAAAAAGGCACCTGAAACAGCGTTAGAATTGGCAATGGGTTTTCGTAACACCATTGCCAAAATTGAATTTATGCCTAAACAGCATGAATTAGATGAAGATGAAGAATTGGCAGCGCGAGAAATCCGAAAGTGTTATTATAAAAATTATAAGATTTATTTCTTTATAGATGAAAGAAGTAGTACGGTATATGTGCTGAGAGTTTTACATATGTTGGTAAATGCAAAACCGTTATTGCTGAATATGAGGTTGTGATTTTGTACCAATCATGTACCAATTTTGTACCAATCCATTAGAAATATCGTAGAAATACAAAGAGCTACATGGACTGAGAGAATCTAAAAAGTATAGAAAAACAGGCATTTGTAGGATATAGCAAGGATATATAAAGAGATGTTCTGACAATCCCGACAATGAAGTCCTTAGATGGTGTAAATAAGAAAAATGATGTAAATAATAC
>ENA-OPRS01000041-OPRS01000041.1-human-gut-metagenome-genome-assembly--contig:-NODE-41-length-98892-cov-9.042221_pt1 | contig 98892 bp, 103 predicted proteins | sample MGYA00241795_ERZ501881 | MGnify/ENA primary metagenome ERZ501881 (study PRJEB25962, sample SAMEA2042440) | human gut metagenome | biome: human gut; feature: human-associated habitat; material: faeces... | reverse complement strand
GCTCTTTCGCTTGCAGGCGACGGCGTGGGCGATTTAAAGGATTTGTACATTGAATCCGTAGTTTACAAGGGTGAACACAACGAAATCATTCTTGAATCGGACGAAAGAAAGTGGCTTATGCTCAGCGATACGGACGAGCAGGTCGCAACCTATGTTCCGCTTTCATTCAACTTTTCAAAGGCTCGGTTTGAGGTAATCTCAGAGTTTTCGGAAAAGGAGGGCTGATAAATGAAATCACGCAAGCCCTCTATTCCCTACATAATCTGGATGGTTGTTTTCACAATGATTCCGATTATTATGATCGGCTTTACCGCCTTTACCGACAAGAACGGTAATTTTTCGCTTCAGGCATTTACAAATGCGTTTTACTACACAAACATTTTTGTAAAATCACTTTGGATTGCGCTTATTTCAACGGCAATCTGTCTTGTACTTGCATATCCGCTTGCATACCTTCTCACGAGAATGAAAGAATCAACCCAGAACACGCTCATTATGTTGCTTATGATTCCTATGTGGATGAACTTTCTGCTAAGAATCTACGCATGGGTAACGCTTTTGCAGGACAACGGTCCGATTGATATGATGCTCTCGCTTTTGGGTATTCATTCAACCTACATCGGCAACACGGGTGCGGTAATTCTCGGAATGGTGTATGAATATCTTCCGTTTATGGTTCTGCCGATTTACACCGTTATGAGCAAAATCGACAACGGTCTTATTGAGGCGGCGCAGGATCTCGGTTCAAACAACTTTACCGTATTCAGAAAGGTTGTCGCACCGCTCAGCGTTCCCGGAATTATTTCGGGTGTGACAATGGTATTTGTTCCGAGTGCAAGCACATTCCTGGTTGCACAGTATCTCGGCGGTCCGGATGACATTATGATTGGTGATGTCATTGAAAAAATATTCTGGACAGACCAAAACACGGGTTCGGCAATTTCATTGATATTAATGATTTTTATTTTCGTGTTCCTGATAATCATGAACTTGTTCGGTGATGAGGAGGCGATTGCATAATGAAAAAGAAAACAGGTATTCTTTCAAAAATTTACATTGCAATCCTGCTTATTTTCCTTTATTCGCCCATTGCCGTACTTATCTTCTATTCCTTCAACAACGGAAAAACTACCGTCTGGAAAGGATTTACATTCAAATGGTATGTACAGCTTTTTCGTGACGACAATATTATGAACGCATTGTGGAACACTGTTATTATTGCCGTTCTTGCATCTGTTTTTGCAACAATCCTCGGAACTGCCGCCGCAATCGGCATCAGCAATTTCAAGGGCAAAAAAAGAATGCTTATTCAGAATGCGTCAAACATTCCGATCATCAGTCCTGACATTGTAATGGGTGTTTCTCTCATGCTTTTGTTTACGACTCTCGGAGTTATCTTTAACTTTGAAATGGGATTTTTCACCGTTTTGATTTCGCACATATGCTTTTGTGTTCCGTTTGTTGTGCTTAATGTTATGCCGAGAATCAAACGAATGGATCAGAGCATTTATGACGCCGCCCTTGACCTTGGCTGTAACCAATGGCAGGCATTTTACAAGGTAATTATTCATGAGCTTATGCCGGGCATTGTTTCGGGCCTGCTCATGAGTTTTACATATTCTCTTGACGATTTCATCATAACATATTTCACAAGAGGTGCAAAATTCCAGAACCTCTCTATTGAAATTTACTCGATGACTCACAGGAGAATTTCACCGAAAATCAACGCTCTTTCCGCACTGCTTTTCCTTGCTGTACTCATCGTTATGGTTATTATTAATCTGCGTGACAGACACGAAGAAAAGGTGCAGAAAAAGAGAACTTGATTTTTAAATTTTATTAAAGGGAGATTGAGAAATGAAAAGAATCATCAGCATTGTCCTTGCATCTGCAATGACGGCAACATGTGCGGCTTGCCTTTCAGGCTGCGGCGGAGGTGCTTCGGCTGACTCAGCTGACGCAGGAGAAGTTAATGTTTACAACTGGGGCGAGTACATTTCAAACGGCGAAGATGACTCACTCGACATTATCGAGGAGTTTGAAAAACGCACCAACATCAAGGTAAACTACACAACCTATGAAACTAACGAAGAGCTTTACAATATGCTGAAAAACAGTAATGTAAGCTATGATGTTGTCATTCCGTCCGAATATATGATCAGCAGATTGATTAATGAGGATATGCTGTTGGAGCTTAACTTTGACAATATTCCTAACTACGACAATCTTATGGATCGTTTCAAAAAGCTTGCCTGCGATCCCGAAGGTAAATATACCGTATGCTACAGCTGGGGCGTAACCGGTATGGTTTATGACAAAACAAAGGTTAAGACAAAGCCCGATTCATGGGACGCACTTTGGAACAAAGACCTTTCAGGTCAGATTCTTATGTTTAACAACAGCCGTGACGCAATGGCGATTGCAATGCAGCTTGAGGGCATTAATCCTGCTAACTGCACCAAGGCAGATGTTGACAAAGCCGCCGCTAAACTTAAAGAGCAGAAGCCTCTCCTTAAAAAATATGTAATGGATCAGGTATTTACTGAAATGGAAAACAGCCAGTCGGCAATTGCTCCGTACTACGCAGGCGACATTATGACAATGATTGATAACAACGAGGATCTTGACTACGCAATGCCAAAGGACGGCTCAAACCTTTTCTATGACGCAATGTGTATTCCGAAATGCAGTAAAAACAAGGAAAATGCAGAGAAGTTCATCAACTTTATGCAGGATCCTGAAATTGCCGCCGCAAACTTTGAATATCTCAACTATGCAACACCCAATCAGGTGGCGTATGACGATTACATTGATGAAGACGCAAAGAAAAACGAATTTATCTTCCCGAGTGACGAGTATCTTGACAAATGCTATGTATTTTCAAATGTTTCCGATGAGGTTTATTCCTATATGCAGGAACAGTTTGTAAAAATCCAGGCAGACTGATAAGCAATAAAATTAATCCCGAGCAAAGCTTTTAAAGGCTCTGTTCGGGATTTTAATTTTGGTAAATTTTTAAAATTAATCATCCCCCATTTATACAGCCTTTAAATTTTATGTTATCTTAAAAGTATTATTCCTCATTTTAAAGGGTTTCCGTGACAGGTTGTCATATTTGCTCTGCGAACACTCAAAATACACAGAATTAACGGGGATTCGCTCAATCTTACAAATAGATTTCAATTGCCTTGTTTTGATTGACAAATTAGGAAAAAGTAATATAATATATACTGTTAAAGAGTGCATAATACATTTTTCGATTTTATTCACTTGCAGGCGGGCGCCTGTGCATCACAAAAGAGATAGGATGGTATAATAATTGTTTACAATTTTAAAAGAACATCGTGGCTTCGGAAAGCAGATTTTGCTCCTTGCCAAAAACGAACTTATTAAAACTTACAAAGGCGCCGTAATCGGTCCTCTTTGGGCTGTTGTTAAGCCTGCGTTTACAATTTTTGTTTACTGGTTCGCTTTTTCCTGCGGTATCAAACAGCTTAAAACACTTCACCTTGACATCGGCGGAGCACAGCCTTTTTCCATTGACTTCTTTACTTTTATGTTCATCGGTATCATTCCGTGGTTCTTTATTCAGGACAGCATAACGCAGGGTGCAAAGGAACTGAGAATCAACCGTCAATTTATTACAAAGGTTAAGTTCCCCGTTTCAACAATCCTTACTTATACAGAGGTTTCAAGGCTTTTTGTTCACCTGATTCTTATGGCATTTATGTACGCATATGTACTTTTCACAATCGGACCGAGCTGGTACAATCTGCAATTTTTCCTGTACTGTCCGTTGATGTTTATCTTCTTCCTTGCACTCACATGGTCAACAGCCCCGATGTCTGCGTTCAGTAAGGACTTTGAAAGCCTGATTGTTTCCGTTATGTCAGGTATTTTCTGGTTATCGGGTATTATGTACAACTCCTACGGCTTTGATTCGCCGTTTCTCAACAAGCTTATGCTTATCAATCCGATTAACTTTTTCGTAAACGGCTACCGCAACTGTTTCCTCTACAACAGACCGTTCTATGCAAACAAAACGGAATGTCTTGTGTTTGCAATTGAATTTGTTGTAATTTTCGCCCTTGGTATTTTCAACTACAACAGACTCAGGAAAAAACTTCCTGATGTACTTTAAGGAGGTAATATTATGGCTGAAACAAAAGTATCCGATCCGATTATTACCTTTAAAAATGTCAGCAAAACCTATACTCTCTACAAAGATGACAAGGCAAGATTCAAGGCTCTTTTCTTTAAGCCGAGAAATGCAAAAACGAACAAGGCACTTAACAATGTTTCAATGGTAATCAATCGTGGCGAATCGGTTGGTATTGTCGGCGATAACGGTGCAGGTAAGTCAACTCTGCTCAAGATGATTACGGGCGTTGCATTTCCCGACGAAGGCGAAATCACCGTTGACGGCAAGGTTGCCGCATTGCTTGAGCTCACTGCAGGCTTTTCCATGGAAATGACAGGCAGGGAAAACATTTATCTGAAGGGTTATGTTCTCGGTCTTGAGGACAGCTACATTAAGCAGATTGAGGAGAAAATCATCGACTTTGCAGAGCTTGGAGATTACATTGACCAGCCTGTAAGAACATACTCAAGCGGTATGAAAATGCGTCTTGGTTTTGCTATCAATGTCAACATTGAACCCGATGTTCTTGTTGTTGATGAGGCGCTCTCGGTCGGTGACGCAACCTTCAAAAAGAAGTGTAAAAATAAAATTAAAGAGATTATAGAAAGCGGTGTAACTGTTCTTTATGTAAGCCACAATGCCGCTTCGGTTAAAGAAATCTGCGCGCGTTCAATCTTCCTGAAAAAAGGAACTGTTATGTTTGACGGACCGACAGATGAAACCCTCAGAGTTTATGAGGAATCAAAAAAGAAAAAATAATTCCGTTTCGGAATAAAGCAAAAGCTCCACAATTGCGGAGCTTTTCTGATTTATCTGAGAGGTAAACCCATATGGACTGTACCGTAAAAGGCAATCTGCCCTCCGAAATTTTTGAGGACATTAAAAAAATTGCAGACAACAGGATAAATTTTCAACAGTTAAAAAACAAGACTGTTTTCGTGTCGGACTGTCACGGACTTATTGCATATTACATTATATGCACATTGCTTGAGGGCAATGATTTTTTCGAAAACAACACAAGGGTAATCACCCTTGCAAAAAGCCGTGAAGATGCCGAAAAGCAGTTCGGCAACCTTACTCTCCGCAAAGATTTTGTTGTTGAAATCGGAGAGTCAAAGAACTTTCCGGAGATTGAAAGAGCCGACTTTGTAATATACTGCAACTGCCCGTGTGAGGTTGCAGAGGAAGATTGCAGTAATCCCGAAATTGCGGATACAATCACTTCGGGCTTTGCAAATGTGCTTGAATATGCAAAAGAGTCAAATGCCGAATCGGTTCTGCTCGTATCTTCATATATGGTTTACGGGGAGGTTTTCAGCGGTAAAAGTAACATTTGCGAAAACGACCTCGGCTATCTTGATCCGACCGATGCCGACAGTGCATACGCACAAAGTATGCGTTCAGCCGAAACACTTGCTGTTTGCTATGCTGAAAAATTCGGTATGAATGTCAAAATCGCCCGTCCCTGCCCCACACTCGGCTGTGTCAGAATGAGCGATGAAAGAAAATGGGCAAAGCTGATTGTCAGTGCGGCAAAAAATCAGAGCATTATGCTTACAGATAACGGTAGCGAAAAATTCAGCTTTTGCTATGTGACGGACACGGTTTCTGCATTGATTGATATTTTGCTTAACGGAAAAAGTGGCGAGGCATACAACATTTCAAACGATAACGCAAATGTGACAATGCGGGAATTTGCACAGCTTGTAAAATCGGCAAATCCCGAAAAGAATCTCTCCGTAGTGTTCGTTCACAGAAAAGACGAAGAAGAACCCGAATTTTCTCCGTCATCCCCCACACCGTATGTTTTGTGCAACGATAAAATAAAATCACTCGGCTTTAGTCCGAAAACCACGCTTAAAGACGGAATAAAACGCAGTATAAGAGCAACAGAACTGCGTGCAGAATTACGAAGGATAAAGTAATGCGTATTAAAGATTTTTTAAACGAATTTGAGGCCGACAGGGCGGCATTGCCCGGAGTTGAAAAAGAAACTCTTGCAAAGCTCAGGAACAAAACAATTGTCATCTCGGGCGGTGAACTTGCAAGGTGTCTTTGCTATGCCTTTCTGTACAATAACGAGGCTAAAAGGCTCGGAATAAAAGTTATCCTTCTCGGCAAATCACGCACCGCAATGGCATCATACCACAGCGAACTCTTGTTAAGAGATGATTTCGATTTTGTTGATTATAATTCTGCATCAGAAATTTCAAGTGCCGACTATGTAATTACAACAGGAATCTGCGGTGAACATACAGACAACAACCCACAGATTATGATTGACGGCATTGCAGAGATAAATGCCTGTGCCAAAATTGCAAAAGCCACAGGCGCAAGAGTTGTCGTTGTGAACGACAGCAGAATTTACGGCAAAGCCAAACCGCACAGAGTTTATTCCGAAAACGAGTACGCAGAACTTGACGCAACCTCTCCCTCATCGCTTGCAGGTCAGCTTATGAGAACAAGAGAAACCACCTTGCACTCGGTTTTGAAGAACAGCGAATCAACCGTTACAACGCTCAGAACGGGCATAATTTTGGGAGCGTCAAGCAACTTTACAAGCGTGCTTGATCCTGTTTTTGACGATATAGCCAACCGCCGTGACACAGTTGTTCCTGCAACAAGGGATCGCTGCACCTTTGTTTATATCAACGATGTTTTAAAGGCGATTGTTTTCGCAATGACAAATCTTGAAGAAAACGCAGTTTATAATGTCGGCGGCAAAAGCTGCAACGCATCGCTGATTATGATTGCGGCTGTTCTCAACGATATTTACGGCAGTCGCTGTACAATTGAGTCGGGCGATTTTACGGAGCTTGACGGCTGTGCAATTAATTCAAACAAAATTTCCGTAAACGAATGCACTCCCGACATAGACCTTGAAACCATGCTGAAAATCTGCATAATGGACAAGATGAATTCCGAAAAAGTTCTGCGTATCCCCCACTCACACGAGCGCAGACTTGATTCAATTCACGAAATTCAGCTTGCATTTCTGCTTGAAACCGACAGAATTTGCCGAAAGCACAACATAAAATATTTTCTCGGCGGAGGAACACTTCTCGGTGCAATCCGTCACAAAGGATTCATTCCGTGGGATGATGATGCCGATATTATGATGTTGCGTGAAGATTTTGACCGCTTTTGCGAGATTGCGCCAAAGGAACTTCCGAGCAATATGACTTTTCAATCGTACCATACGGACAAATCTTGTTTCTATGAATTTGCCAAGGTCAGACTTGACGACACTTTCTTTGCAACCGACTTTGCAAAAGACCATCACGCAATGCACAACGGAATTGCGTTTGATATTTTCTGTCATGATAACACAGCCAATTCAGCAATCGGACGAAAAATTCATATGGCTGTGACTCTGTTCACAAGAGCGCTGGTGTTCAATAAATGGAACAATCGCAAGGCTGAAAACGGCAGTAGAATCCAGAGCATTGTAACAAATTTCTGCAAGAAAATATTTCCGCTCAGATTCAGTATGTGGCTTGAAGTCCGTACTTTAAAATTCTTTAAAAACAAAAAGAATGCAAAATATCTCTATGACGGAATGGGCAGAAATATTTATAACGGTGCTTTTCCAAAGAAATATCTTGACGATGTTGCTTATGCCGACTTTGAGGGTTACAAGTTCCCCGTGCCAAAGGAATATGACAAGTACCTTACTTTCCTCTACGGCGACTATATGGAGCTTGCACCGCTGTCAACAAGAATGGGTTGCCACGAAATTGCCCTCTGCGACATCGGAAAATATGACGGGTTCAAAATCCGCAAACCCGATTCTGAAAAATAATCAGCGTAAAACAGACCGATAAAGTAAATGTCACTTGACACTTACCTGTCGGTCTGCTATAATAATATAGCACATTTTGGGTGCTGTTGCGGAATCAGCTGAAGAGTAAGCTCCGCCTCGGTTTCCCCACCGTGTAAAAATCAAGGGAATTTAAATTGATTATGCAAAAGTTGACACAATCATTTTCAACTTTCCATTTTCAATTTTCAATTTAATAAGCAGGTATGGCGGAATTGGCAGACGCGCATGGTTCAGGTCCATGTGAAAGCAATTTCATGCAGGTTCAAGTCCTGTTACCTGCACCACCAGAAAACCTCGAAAAATCGCTTGTTTATGCGCTTTTTCGAGGTTTGTTTTTTCTTATATTTCGATTTTGTGCGCTATTTGTGCGCTATTGAGTACATTTAAGCCTGTTTAGTCTTGTTAAAGCTATTGCTGTCAAGTACATCTGCAACTGCTCCCAGAGCCTTTGCCTCCGCCTCTTTAAAAGCGTGAGCATAAATATTTAGGGTTGTACTCGCTTGACTGTGACCTAAACAGGATTGAACAGTACGAACATCTGTACCGCCTTGAATTAGCAAGCTTGCACACAAGTGTCTGAATGAATGAACGCTAACCCTTGGTACTCCGATTTTATCACAATATGCCGACAGAAATTTTGACGGTGTTGTACTGCACATTTGCCCACCGAAAACACCTGTAAAAATTTGTTCAGTAGCAATCCATTTTGAACCCATTTGCAGTTGTGTTTCAAGCTGTTCAACTTTTAGTTTTCGGAGGGTATCCATAATATGGACGGGAACTTGCAATTCTCGAATACTTGATTCAGTTTTAGGTAAACCATAAAAATATTTCTTTGAAGTCTTGTCATATTGTAGCGTTCGTTCAATCCTGACAAGACCTGTATTTAAATCAATGTCAGTCCACCGTAAAGCAAGAATCTCACCCCTACGAAATCCACCATATATTGCAAGCTGAAAAAACGCTTGAAATTTCAAGGGTTCAAACTGCAATTTTTCAAGAAATAATTGTGCTTCTTCTATCGAAAGTATTTTCTTTTCACTGTGTGTCTTTGAGGGCAATACACAATTTTTACAGGGGCTTTCTTTTAAAATGTGCATTTTTACCGCATAATCAAACACACCCGACACAAATCCGAAATAATTTCTAACGGTTTTAGCTGATAACTTTTTTGTACTCTCAATTTTCTTAAATAGTGATGACGGAGTACATTCAAGAGTTTTAGCAACTTTTTCAGCCGTTGACCACCGTGTACGCTTACCGTCACAAATGTTACGAACCGCCGTTTTAGAAGTTCCAGACTCTTTTGCTAAAGATTTTTGAGTAAATCCACAGTCACGAATATACTTCCTGAAATCATCTTTCAGCCTTAATTCAGCAGTCGCCGAATTTTTGACGGTTCTGCTTGACAAGTCAACAATAAATCTATCAATATCTCTCGGAGTAATTTTGTCAATTCGCTTGTGCCCAAACACAGGATATATTACAGGCTTGAAAGTCGATAATAATTGAATTGTCGATTCTTTCATTTTGCGAGGAGCGTAATCAGTCAACCATTCCTCCGCAAGCGTTTCAAATTTCATAACAGATACAACTTGACCGCCTTGGCATTCAGCCTCAAATTCGGAAACGAATTTTTGTAGAGCTTTTTCCGTCTGCTTGGCGGTCATTTTTTTGTCGGGTTTAAATGTTCTTGACTGCGTGATATGCTTGCCGTCAGGAGTATAACCACACGAAACACGAATCAAATAATTTCCGTTTGAGCGTTTAGTAATTTGTGCCATAAAATCCACCTCACTAAAAATTGTTAATCTTCATCAGAAGTATTTACAAGAGTTACAAAATCCTGCTGTAATTGAAACAGCGCAAAATCTAATTTGTTTTTCAATTCTGAAATATCTTCGTCATAATTATAATTTGAAAGTTTCAGTTCGTTTTTTTTAGCAATAGATTTTTCTTTTATAAAATTTAAATATTTGCTCTTGTAATTTGCTATTGATTTTAATAGGAATCTAAAATTTGGATTGCATATCAAATTTTCAAATGTTTTAAGCTCTTCTGTCCGTGAATTTGGCTGTTGAAATAGCGGTTTGGAAACTATTTTATTTAAATCTATAATATTTTGAACAGCAGATTCAGATAAATTTGTAGTCTTGCAAATATCAGTAGTTTCATATTTTTTGGTGTCGATTTCGCACCAAAGATATGCCATTTCACAATTAAAAAGTTCACACAGCAATGTTGCCGTTTTAGTATTCGGGAGCTTTTTTCCTGTTTCAATCTGAGATAAAGCTATCCGCCCCAAATATATTTTTTCACTCAATTCATCTTGTGTGAGTCCAAGTTTTTTTCTTTCCTCGGCAATTCGTGCGCCAATTGCCTTTTTCTTGCAGTCTAATTTGTATTCTAATTTATACATTTTCTTTTCTTCCCCTTTCCGTATGTGCATATTTTGTATATTTACAGATACACTTTACTATATTATAATAAACTTAAAGAAAAAAAGCAATACACAATTGCAATTTTTCAAAAATATTTTATGAAGGAGAAAATTATGAACGATAACACACAATTTATGACTATCAGGCAATTTGCAAAACAAAATATTTTGCCAGAATTTGCAATTCGTACGCTTGCAAAAAAAGGTGAAATTCCAGGGATTTTCGTGGGCAATAGATTTTATATCAATGCGCCAAAATTTAAAAATCAGTTAAACAGTTGCGGAGGTTCTTCTGTAAATGTCGAAATTGACACTAAAACAGCTTAATTCTAAAATCGAATTTCCGAGCACCTTATATAGCATTGAATTTTATTTAGAACTTTCGCCTGCGGATTTTGGACAGTTATTTCAAAAGTTTCGATATTATTGCCGAAAGGAAAACTGCTCATTTTTATTAGTTTACAGCACCACCGAGAGCAAAACCGCTAAACGACAGAGAGTTAAAACAACCCACAAGCGTGGCAGACCTAAAAAAAATATTCTGGGAACACCTGTGCCAGGTCATTGTCATTCGGCGGTTGTTAAATCTGACGGCTCAGCTCGGCAATGTTGCATATCTATCAAAAAAGCACTTGACCGAAAGGCTGGCAAACCTGTATCAAAAATTGTCAGCAAAGGGTCAGGCATACACGCAGAAAATTATGTTCAGTATAGCTTAAAGCAAGCTGATTCTATTCGACAGGGCGGAGATTTTTCTTTTACAGAATTTTGCAAACAAAATTTATTTTGAATTATTTTGTTAAAAATTTCGACGGCTAAAACATCAAAAACACAGTATTTATCAGGGATATGCCTATTTCAATCGTTTTAAGAAACGAGATTATTAAACAGGTATATTAGAGCATATGCCTTATACACCACAGAAAGGAGATATAAACATTAATGACAGAATTTTACAAAAATTTAAGGCTTGAATCTATCGAGTCGTTAAGATATTCAAAACTTGTAACAGAAATGCTTATAAATAATCTAAGCATTGAGAAAATCACAAATATTCAGAATCCAAAAAATGATATTTTTATAATTCTTTTGATTGGCAGAAAGAATCGTATTCGTACAAGAATTTTCGATTTTCAGCCTGAGGACGCCGTATTTTTTAGAGCGTGGCTTGCTGAGGATTTTCCAGATTCTGAATTTGAGCTTGTCAACCATAGGCATAAAACAGGAGCAAATTCTAATGGCTAAAATCAACAATGAGCAGTTGCTAATGACTTATATATCAAGCGGATTTAATCTGACAAAAACCGCTCAAAAGCTCAATCTTTGCCGTCAGACGGTTGCAAAACGAGTTAATTCAGATGAATTTCAAGAGTTGCTGACCGTTTATAGAAAAAATCTGTTTCAGCAGTCCAGTCAAATCCTTCTTGAAAACACCTTGCGAGCAAGCAAGGCACTTGTAAAACTGCTTGATTCATCAAACGAGAATGTTCGTCTGCAATCAGCGGTTAAAATTCTGAATTTATCGGCTGATTATACAACGATTGATGATTTACAGCAGGAACTTAATTCTTTAAAAGAAATTATTAACAAAGAATAACAGATTTTAACACTTTAACGCACTAAAGGGAGGCTTTTATGAATAAAAAGCTAAAAGAAATTCAAATTTCACTCAAAAATTTAAGGAAACATCTTCCTAAAAATGACAAACTAACGATAAATGTATTCTGGGGCGAAGAACTGACATTTACAGCAGAATTTCCCAGTAATAATTTACGGAAACAGAAAGGATAATTATTATGACAAACATTTTTGTAGAAAAATTCAAGAAAATTGTAACCGACTATTTTAATGATGTTTCAGCTCTCAGGTCAAAGGCAAAATATAATTCAGTTACATTCAAACCAACCATTGCAAAGGATTATAATGCCTCGCTTGAAGAGGAAATCACCCACAAAGGCAATCAAGCAATTTCCGAGATTGATACGATATTCGCCAATGTTAAACAGAAAATCAGCATTTGTAATTTCCCAAACAAGGAAAATCTTGGTGATGATTGCGTTATTAAATCTGGAATTCTCACAGCAGAAGAAATCAATGTTCTTTTAAAGAAATATTATTCGGAATATAGTTTTATCAAAATCCGCAAGCTCGTTTCAGAATATCCGAAAATTGCTGAAACTATGGTGATTCAGACTGCAAGCGATTTTATCGAGATTTATCGAAAATTTGCCGAGAGTGCGGTCAAAATGGTTTACAGCATTTCGCAGAATCCCCGATTTTCTGAAATTGAACTTAATGCTTATGGTGATAAAAATTTTGCAAGTAGCTTGTATGCGGTTATAGGTTCAGGTCAGGCACTTATTCCAGTATCAATTACACCTGAAAATGAGTATATGTCGCACACATTTGATTCTGTGACCCTCGGTGTTCCGAGCGATTCAGAAATGAATTTCACTTTTCGAGGTGTTCGATAACGCTAAAATGCTCTAAATTCGGTTCTGAGCGACTTTTATATACAGATGATATAATTTCATTGTCAAATCAAAAAAGTTGCTTAGAACGCATTTAAAGCTATACTACAAGTATTATAATATTATACAAACAGTAATAATTATAACGGGCTGAAATATTATTCAGTCCGTTTTTTGTGCGCTATTTGTGCGCTACAAGATACAAAATAGCGCACAAAGTAACTAAACGATAATAGAAGTAAAAACCTTAAACACCGCATAAACACTATACATTTCAGTATGTTAGTAAACGATAATAAATGTCAGATATTAAGTTCAAGTCCTGTTACCTGCACCATAGCTTTTTACCCCAGTAAATACGATGTTTACTGGGGTTTTGCTATACTTAAATCACTCTAAAACACGGGAAAATACATATCGTAGCTAACACACAGCTAACGAGTAGCTAACAAATCTACAAATAACAAACTTCTCTCATTCTTTTTTATTTTTCTTTACAATTAAAGATTTTTTCGCTCCATAATGTACAATAAATTTAGATAAAAAATTAGGTTTATTTTTACCATCAAGTCTATAACCAAAAGATAACGCACCATCTGTCGCTTTTCGCACAAATCGAAAAAACTTTTCACACTAAATAAAAAAAATGAATTAATCATTTTTGCATATTGTTGCAGAAATGTTTCCGTAAAAAGAAAAACACCTTGCAGAAATTTTGCTTTCTGCAAGGTGTTTTTTTGTGTTAATTATTCTTTTTTCGGTTGCCGTTTTGCTCTAAAATGAGATTTGTGCCGGTCTTTTTAATCTTATTTGGCTGATATTCAAGGATGTCAGCAACATCACAACCAAGGACTTCGCATATCCTGTCCAAATGTTCAAGGTTAATACGGTCACACATCTCATTATATATATCGCATATTGTCGCAGGTCTTATGCCGGTTTTACGGGCAAGTTCAGCCTGCGTTATGCGGTATTTGCCAAGCAAATCGGACAAATGAATTTTAATCATAATAACGCCCCGAGTAATATAATATACTACTGCGTTATTATTTTGCTTAATTGGTAATATTATTACCAAATCAGTAATTGGTTATGATGACTTCTTTGAACTCCACACAATTATCGGGGGTTGCAGGGAGTAGATTTTGCCTGCTTACGCACTTAATATTGTAACCTTTATACAAGTCACGAATGAAATCGCAATCGTTATAGGATAGGATAAAACGCCCTTTAATCCCCCTTTAAAACGGCATTTAAACGAATATGGTCATCTTTATTGAACTTAGTATAGTTGCGGTTATAGTAGCGTTCAGAAGCTACATATGGCGGATCTACATAGAACAAGGCAGATTCTCTGTCATATGTTTTTATGAGGTCTTCAAAGTCCCTGTTTTCGATGATTACACTTTTTAATCGCTCCTTGTATTTCGGGCGTTCAGAAACAATGTTATCAATCGTTTTAGGAGCAGTTGCGAACGAATAGCGATTACTGCCGAAACTGCATTTGATTAAGTAAAGATACCTTGCCGCTCTTTGCAGGTCAGTTAGCTCAACCTGATTCTCAATCTCATAGCGATACTGAGAAAACAGCTCTCGAGATTGTAACCAATCAATCTCCTTCTGTAGAGCAGAACAATTGTATTTTATCTGCTTATAAAGGTTAATCAGGTCGCCGTCAATATCATTAAATATCTCCATTTGACCTTTAATTTTATCCTTACCAAATAAGACCCAGCCTGCACCGCCACACACCTCTATGTAGCGGTTACATCCGCTGGGAATAAGTGAAATAATCTGATTTTTAAGGTGACTTTTGCCACCAATCCAACCAATAAAGCTACGCATTTTTACCTCCATAATAACTTTTTTTAGGGGCGTTATTATGGATCAAAAAATCACTTTAAAAACTTGCGGTCAACAAATACAATGCTGTTGCTCTTTGGGTAGGCAATTTCTGCCATTCCTGCATTTTTACCCCTTTCTACAATGTAACGCACAGTTACCCTTGTACCTTTAGGGATTATGCCAAATTTAACTTTCTTGTCGGGGTGTGTATAAATATTAGCGGTTGCGTTTGCTGTCATTTTTGGGTATTTTGATAATGATGAATTATTATTGATTCTCGTATTCTGTACAAATCCCGTTTTGTTTTTGTACTTAATTTTACTCCAACCATAGCCATCATCATAAATATGTGTAATGCTTGAATTTTTAGGCATTATACAAATATTTTTGCAATCACCATAGGCATACGCTTTTGATTTGAGTTTACTATTTGTTGTAATTTTGTTATGTGTTGCAGGCTTTTTTGTGCCCGATGAGCTTGCCGATTTGTACTTATAGCCGAAGTAGTTACACATACCCTTGCAGATTGCCTCAGCAATTGCGTTTGTGTTGTTCCTGATCCAGTTCGAGCCTGTCACGGTGTCGTGAAATTCACACTCAACATACACGGTCAATGCCTTCGGCACATTGATTTCGTAAAGGTCGGTTTTGTAGCTGACCGAATCATCCTTGCCGGGCGATATTGCTCCGAGGGCAGACTTTACCGCCTCGGCAGCCTTTCTGCCGTTTGAGTTCAGGCAGAAAACTCTTGTACCGCCTGTGTATTTGCCGTTAAAAGCGTTGGTGTGAATCGGCATATGAATGTCTGCACCGAACTTGTCCGATTCGGGACAGCGTGTCTGCATAAGCGTTCCCGACTTTGCGACCATAACCTCAAAACCGCAGCGCTTGAGAGCTTTGGCTGTTGCGGCGGCAATTTTGTCGCACTGAGCCATTTCGTTTGTACCGCCCGTTGCATAGGTGTTTCTGTTCTGATTTGACGGACTGAGATAGATTTTCTTTGCCATAATTATTCCTCGCTTTCATCTGTTTTGTTATATTTATAAGCTGACAAGCCGAGCAGAGCGCCTAAGAAGGTGTCAACGGCTGTGATAGTGCCTACAATCTGTTCGCCGTATGGCAAGCCCCAAATGCCTGCTACGGCAAAGTAAAGTGTACCGATTGCAGGCAGTACGATAAGAGCAATGTATTTAAGTACATCATAGATTTTGTTTGTCATTTTCATTATTATCATCCTTTCAATTTAAATCTTCCGCCGAATGTGCCGACTGGTTGAGGTACTTATCAATCTTATTGATAGCCTCGGTAACTCTGCCGTTACAACCCTGCTGTTTCAGACCATCAAGACACGCACGGAGTGCATACATTGTCAAGGTCTGCTCACCTTTGATTTTTTTGATTTCAGCGTTCTGCTTTTTGTTGTTTTCGATAAATTTAAAAACACCAAATACAACACCGCCAATTAAAGCTAACGCAGATATGATTTCTGCAAGCTGTACAATATCAATCTTCATCGCTTACATCTCACTTTCGACAGGCTCGTCAACGGTTGGATTGTCGCCCCAAACTGCCATGACAGCGTTATAGTATTCATCAGACAGCACCGTTTTAAGCTGTTCTCTGCCCGTCTTGCTGTTCATGTAGGCATTGCGGATGTTACCGCCTACCTGCATTTCTTCACCGTTAAAGGTCAAAAACTGCTGTCTGAGTACCGAAACGCTGTCCTTTGTGAGCATATCGAGTGTGATTTTTTCTTTAAGTTCCATTATTTTTACCTCCGTTATTTAATTTTGTACAAGCAAATCACATTAATTTGCTCGCCGTCTGCAAATGTGTAAGCCGTCTTATCCTGAGTCGAAAACTGTAGCCAAGTGTTATTTTTCGGAATGGCAAATTTAAAGAGCTTGCCAAGGTTTGAAATACCGACACAAAAAACATTGTCCTCGGAAATACATTTGTACGGCAAATCAATCAGCGGACACATGCTATTGCCGCCAAGAGATACTGCGTTCATTTTGACCGTTGCACTGACGATTACGATGTCACCAATCGTCTTATATGTACAGTTTGCACTTTTGATTTTATCGGTGACGGTTGAATACGGTGTGAGTGTTGATGTACCACTTTCAATATTTGACGAATCGTATTTAGTCGCCAAGGCGGTTTTATCTGCTTTCACAAGCAGAGCGTTGTAAACTGCTCCGCTTGTGAGGTAACACGGGCTGTTATTTTTTGGGTCGCTGTCGAACGGCATTGAATCGAGCTTTCGGGCAAGTTTTTTATCTGTTCCTTCTCGTGTATATGCGTCTGAAATGCCGTACCCTGCGAGAGTATTGGCTTTATCAGCTTTTTTTGCAAGATTTGTGTCGACTGTATCAAGCCTTGCCCCAAGTGAATTAGAACCACCTCTTGCCGTGGCTATTTCGGTTTCAAGTGCAATTGCCCCGTCTGTTGCCTGTTCAATCCCCTCGTCCATATGGTTGAGGTTGTCGGCAGTCAGCGGAGTTGCTGTTGAGGGGGTATTTTCCCAGTTCATTCGTGTGTATTTGTTCAAAATTATTCTCCTTTCGCTGTGATTTTGTCTGTGAGTGCCTGTATGCCCGTAAGCTCTCTCGATAACACATATGATGTCACGGTTGCGGTTTGCGGAGTGCCGTCAGCGTTATAGGCATAGTTGCCGTCAGCGTCGGTAACATAGTATTTGATTTGCACCATATCGCCCGGCTCAACCCACAATCTGCCGTCAAGGGTTGCCTCGATAGGCTTATAAATTTTATGGTGTATTCGCTTGCCTGTATCGCCTGAAAACAAATTTTCAAACTTGTGTATCCACGCACCGCCTGCATTATCGTTTTCCTGCCATACAAGAATGTTGTCTGTCATATCATAGGTTTTACCGCTTAAAAACTTGTAGCTACGCACCTTTGCGGTTCGTGTAGAACCTCCGATTGCAAAGTCAACAGTCCCGTATGTACCGCTTGATTTTTCGTCAGCGTTGAATGCCTCGTAAAAGTCATATTTTTCTGCTTTTGTTGTATCGGTTTCAAGGTTGACAAAAACAATGTTACCGCCTTTTCGGTTATCGGGTTTAACAAAAGCAAACACACCGAGCATTTCCGCTGTATAATTAAGCAATTGACCGTAATTAACCTTTTCGGAATCATCAAGCCATACTTTGTTAAAAATTTTCATATTCTTAACAGTCAGATTCTCAACCTTGTTGATAACCTCGTTAAGTAAACGGTCGGATAAAAAATGGGCATCAGGTTGACCGCATAGGTTAATAAATTTTTCAGAAACCATTGCCAACAGTGCATAGACCGAAGTACTGTTAGAATTGTTATTCCAGAGCTTTTGCAGAGCGTTTGTACAGTCGGTTTCATAAAGCTGTGAAATCACATCATAGGCGGTTATGCTGATTTTGTTCTGATCCGTTTTATTGACCTCGGCTTTGTCAATCATACCGTTAAAAATGCACCACGACTTTGTTGTCACGGCTTCGCCCGGATAGAGAGTGTCGCTTGGATATAATGAACTGCTCGGCAGTATCGGAGAGCCTGACGGAAAAGTTTGTGTCAGCTTAACTAAAATCCAACAACCGACAAGTTTTGAAACATCAAAGGTTCTGCCAACGGTGTTCAGCAGTCCGATTTTAAATTCTGAGGCAATGCAACCGCCAAACTTCAACTTATTTTCGTCACAAATCGACTGTTTAAGGCTCATACTTTCGCTTTCAATGTTGGTTTCGGTGATAACATCAAACTTGCTGTCAGATGAAAAGATTTCGAGCTTGTTTGAAATCAGCTCGTTAATAATTTTCTGCTTATGCGTACTTGAAACGGATAGCAATCTGTCACCCCCTTAATACTCAATAAAAGTGAAAGTCACGGCATTGTATATGATGTTGTTTTTGGTGATTTTCTTGACCTGATAGGTGATGTCGGGCATATAGGCGGTCATTGTGCGATATGCAAGAAGTTCATCGTCCCAATACTCGACATGGATTTTACGCTGTTGAGAGTTATCCCACGAACTATTCAAAGCACTTCTAATTGACTGCATTTGTGCAAGGGTGAGTTCATCAACGGTTGTAAACTCAATTTTCGACTTGTAATTTGGCGAAGTTGTGCGGTGCAGAAGATTGTTGCTGTCACGGTATGCCTTGATTTCGGTTCTCTGGAGCGGAGTGCCGTTGTAGTTATCCTTTGCAATAAGCTCGTGCGGAAACAGCTTACCGCTCTTAGGAAACCTTATTAAATAACCTTTAAAATTTGCCATGTCATCCTCTCCTAACCTAACGCACCGACACCGTGACGCTTTTTGACTGCGTTGTTGCGTTTTACAATGTTGTTAAAAATCACCTCGCCGTCAAGATTTACAGTAAGGTTAATGTCACCGCTGTCACCTGTTGAGCCTATCTCTGCCATAGCCTCAATAAGTGCCTGTTTGATAGTTGAAATCGGCGAAACAACCTCAGCCTCACGCTTGTTATCACCGAGTACGGCAAGAAATTCACCGTAATTTGCCGGAACAACCGTACCTGTGGCAAGTCGGGGAACTGTAATGTTAGGCAGTCCGACATTGCCGTTTACACTTCCTAACGCTTCATAAGCAATCTTTGCCGCTGTACTCATTCCGCCTGAAATAGCACTGCCGAGGCTGTTGAACGGATCTATAAAATTGTTTAAGAAGTTTTGAACAACACCTAAAAATCCGTTCATAGGCTTTTTTACAGCACTCTTGATACCCTCAAAAGCATTTGAGAAAACGCTTGAAATCGGATTGATATGTGTTGAAATAAAGCTAAGCAGTCTTGCAAGCGGATTTTTCAAGGCATATATTCTGTCACGAATGCCGTTTGCAAGACCTTGAACCGTGTAACCGCCTCTTTCATACATTTCTGTTGACGGGGAATGAATTCCCATCGTGGTATCATATTCTGAAAGCACAATAGAAGCAAGACCGTGACTGTTTTTGACAAGCGCACCTTTGTATGCGTCTGTACCCTCAACAAGACCGAGAACCGTGTTTTTACCTGTATCTTTTGCAGCTTTTTGCAAATTGTTCAAAGATTTCCACTGCGAATTTTGAACATCCGTTGTACTGATAAGACCTGCATTGTAAGCCATAAGAACAGCGGCGGCGTCTGAATAGTTGCCATTAACAACCTTTTGTACATCTGTAAGGTCATCACCCGTCATAGTCAGTTTGTTCATAGCGGCAACAGCTTTATTTACCGAACTTGTTGCACCGTCAAGAGATTTTGTTTTGCTCTGAATATTCTCGAAGTATTCAATGCCCTCTTTCCATAAAGCGTCGTTTTTAGCACCGCCACCAAAATAGTAATTTTCAAGAGCCTGCATACTTTTGCCGTTTTTCTCAAGCCACTTTTTCAGTTTTTTCTGTTCGTTTTCAAGGTCTTTTTTCTTGTTGTTATAATCTGATTTTGCACTGCTGTATTTCTTTGACGCAAGAATTCGTTCTTTGCTATTTTCAGAAGATAATTCAGCTAATGCGGCACTATTTGCAAGTTGTTGATATTTATCAATTGTACTGTCAATAACCTTTTGCACCTCGGCTAAATCACCATTTAAGTGTACTTTGCCGTCAGCACTGACAGTAACATATTGATTCCACACATCACTGAAACCGTCAACATTGTTTTTAAAATATGTAACAATGGTTTCAAGCTGTGCCTGCTCTTCTGGACTAAGCGTAGCTTTCTGTAACAGTTCATCAAGTTTCTGTTGGTAACTGTCAACAAGTGTATTGTCTGCATACAAGCTGTCCATTCGTTCAAGAGTGTCTGACAAATTATCCTCAATACCTTGCGTAGTTGTATCAAGCCTTGATTTTATACCGTCAATTTCATCAGCAAATTTTTTAGCTTCGGAATTACTCCAAACAAGCTGATTATATACAGTAACTGCAGTCACAAGTCCGGTGATGGCACCGGCAACGGCTAAGATTGGATTTGCAGAAACAGTTGTCAAAAATAACTTTATAGCATTTTTGACTTTGTCAATTCCGCTTGCAATCGCTTGTCCTGCCTTGAAAACAACAACAGCTGTACCGACTGCAGTAATGCCGCCTGCGATAGCGTACAAGGTTTTGTCACTAATAGATTTAACTATTTTGCTTAACAGTTTCAATGCTCCTGCAAGGGCTTCTACAAGTTTCGGAACTGCTTCTTCAATTGTCCATTTTGCAAGTGGGAGAAGAATATTCTTGTATGCCTGTTTCAGCTTATCTCCGCAGGCTTTGAGCAAATCCCTGAACGCCTGTCCGAGGTCGGCAACAGCTGATACAAGCGGTGACAAATCAAGACTTTCAAGCCATTCAAGGCGAATCTCTGACATATCGCTCAAAAAGCCTGTGATATCTTCAACAATGCCAAGGATTGCTTCCCAAATCTTTTTGCCCGATTCATTTTTGTCCCAAGCCTGTTTGATTTTAGTCCGCAGAGTTTTGGTGTAGTTGTTGCAGTTTTTGATAATATTCAGAATATTAGTCCAAATTCTCTCACCGGTGCCGTTATTCCACACTTTGCGAAAATCCTCTGCAATCGTGTTTACAAGTTCAAGCAAACTGTTCCATTTGTCGATAATGGATTGCACAACCTCGTCACCAAGTCTTGCCTTATTCCAAGCCTTTGTAAACGCTCCCGAAATATCACCGATGATATCAAAAACATTTTTCAAAAGCTGTTTGATGTTTCCGATGATCTTTTCGCCTGTACCGTTTTTCCACACTCTCTTCCACGATTCGCCGATTGAAACAAAAGCATTTTTCAGATTATTCAAGGCTCTTTTAATGCTGTCAAAAACCTTGTTTGTACGCTTTTCAATTGCTGTTGCGGCAGTATCAAGTGCGTTGACTGCGGCTTTAGATGATTTCTTTGTGGGGCTGTTTACTGCTGTACTGTCATCTGATGAACTGTTTTCAAGGCTCATCACGTTGAGCCTGTCAAATCCTTGAAGATTGTCTTTAATTTCCTTTGTCTTTTTCGATGTTGTGGCAAGTGCAGAGTTTGCACTCTTTGTTTCATCGGCGAGGTCTGTCATTTCAGAGCTTGCGGAATTTGCGGAATTGTCGGTTGCAGATGAATAGCCGAAAACCTGTTCCGTAAAGCTTTTGAATTTTTCCGTTGCAATATCTAATTTTTCGATAAAGGAATTAAAATTTTTCAACAGCGGAGAAAACACATTGATAAGACCTTGACCGAGTGTAGCTTTCAGGCTGTCAAGTCGGAGCTGTAAAATTCTTGTCTGATTTGCCCAACTGTCCTGCGTTCGGGCAAAGTCACCCGTCGCATTGGCGAGCTGGTCTTGAACAAACTTGTAACGCAATGTTACTTTTTCGGCTTCGGTCATTTTAGCTGTGGTCTTACCGTAACCGTTTGCAAGGGCATAGCTGTCAAGCGCAGTCTGTGTCATTACGATGCCTAAATCTTTTAAAGTTTCGGTTTCGCCCGAAAATACTGATTTAAGTTTTGTATAGGCTTCGTCCTGTCTGATGTTGTAGAATGAAGCAACATCGCCTGCAAGTCCTGTCAGCGTGGTTGACATATCATAGGCTTCTTTCTCTGTAAAACCGAAAGCCTCAGCCATTGAGCCGAAAGTACCGACATACCGCTTTGCCATTGTTTCGGACAAACCAAAAGAATTAGCTGCACTTTTTGCCCACTTGTCAACCTGTTTGGTCATTGCCGGAAAAGTAACATCAACAACATTCTGCACCTCCGCAAGGTCAGAACCAAGCTCAATGCACTCTTTGCCGAAATTTGTAATTGCATAAGTGCTGAAAGCAACAGCGGCAGTCTTTGCAAAGGTCTTAAGCTGATTTTTTACCCTTTCGATTGATTTGGTAACAGTAGTATTAACCTGTGCCAAACCGCCGTTAAAACCCGATGTATCAAGTTTCGTGTCAAAATTCAGATAACCGTCAACCGCCAAATTTTCACATCCTTTCATTTAAAAATGGGCATAAAAACAGCGCACACCGTTATGATGTACGCTAATAAAATTTTGCAAAAGAACAGCCACCCCGTTTGGAGTGGCTTTTTCGTTATTGTAATACTATTGAATCAATTATTGCCGATAACAGAGTTTCATCTTCCTCTGAAATAGGCTCGGTTGAGGAATAAGAAAAATTGTATGCACCGTCATTCCATAAAAAAGCATAAGTGTGTGCATATACACCTTCCATTTTATACGAAAATTCTATTCCATAACACGATGCTATTTCTAAATATTTTTTGCTGGATAATTCAAAGTCCCTATCACCTTTCATTCCCTCCACAATACTATCTAAAAGTTCATTAGCCTGCGATTCGGTGTATAAAAGAATATCGTCACTCAATTCCGTATAACTTACAAGAAGATTATCATTTTCTGGACTTTTGTGATTAAAAATCAATCCGCTTGTACCTTTTGTTTCAAACTGTGACGGAGTACAGTATTTAATATCTTTTAAGGTGTTTTCGATAGCTAAATCGTACTCTGCCTTTGTTGTTTCCTGCACCGTTGTGGGAATTTCTGTCGTCACAGGTTCAGTGGTTTCAGCCTTTATATCGGTGTTTGAACTGCTTTCCGCTGTTGTACCGCAGCCAACAAGCGATACTGCAAAAACTGCGGTTAATGCTAACGCTATGAGTTTTTTCATCATTCATCCTCCTAAATGTTAAAACAATATAATTTTTACTTAATCATACACTAACATTTAGAGAATGTCAACAATATGTGATAAGATACTACACTACACGAGCGAATTTATGAAGTCAAGTTCCTCTTTATCTTCGGCTGTGAGTTTGGGCTTTAGGTCGATAAGTTCTTTATGTTCGCTGTAAAAATCCCGTTCGGTTTTGTCGAGCTTCTTATGCTTTGCCTTTTTGGTGCGTATTAAAATCACCTGTGTAAACAAACCGTCACCCACTTCATTAAACAAGCCGAGAAAAGTCCACCAGTGCATATAATCGACTGTGCGTGTTTCCGCTCCTGCAACCTTATTGAGAGCAGGGAAGATTATATGTCCGTCCTGTTCCCAATCAAGCACACGAACGGGGAGCTGTTTGCCCTGCGGAATATCTCCGCCGTCAAGATACCAAGTTGCCCTGTCAAGTGCCTTTTGGTAATTTTCGGGAATCTCCTTGTAAAGGCACTCGACACACACTCGGCATTTTTCAAAATCGTTCAGATCATCGTCTGCATAGGCTTTGAAAATCAGCAGAGCTACACGGAAGTCGGAATTGATTTCGTAGTTTCTGCCGTCAACCTCAAGGCTTTTCGGCAGTAATTCAATCACTTTTTCACCTGTGAAGTGTATTTGCCGACTTTCTTATTGGAAATTTTCTGTGCCGATTCAAAATCCGCCTGCACAACAGGAATAAGCACTTCAAGGAAGTTTTCAAAAATCGGCTTACCGCCCGCAAGTGAAAGACAGTTAATTTCACCAAAGGCAACCGTGCAGACATCCGAACCGAAAATGTAGTTAATCTGTTCTCTGATGTCCTTGTCGCACTCGGTGATAAGCTGAATTGCGTCTGTGTTTTCAGCTTTTTCAGCGTTTTCATACTTCTTCTGAATCTGCTCAATATTCTTGACTGCCTCGTTGAGCCTTGCAAGAATGCCCACATCCGCGGTGTTGATACGGATTACTGCGTTTTCGTCATCGCCAATCTGATACTCCTTGTAACCTCTGTCAAAAACAAGTTTCTGCATAAATCAATCCCTCCCCAAAGATTAAACCGTTGCGGTAAAGGTCGGCACTTTCTTCTCAATTGTAGCCGTACCCTGCTGTCTGTCGCCGTTGAATGCGATGTTGAACGGAATGTTCACACCGCCCTGAGCACCGCCGTAGGACTGTGGCTTTACGATACAGGTTTCAGTCCAAGCGTCATACGGACCTGTCTTTTTGTCTACTAAAACTTCAAGAATTGCAGTCTTGCAGTCATCACCTGTAAGGCGGTTCATTGCAATATCCTTAATCTTTTCATAGATTGCATCGCCTGTGTTTGCGTAATAAGTGTCTGCGTCAATTGACGGTTCATAGCCGTTATCGTTTACAACGGTTTCATCAAGAATGTTCTTGACTGTTTCTGTGTCGGGGTTGAGTTCAACGGACATATCTTCAATATCTCTGCCAATCAAAAACCACTTAGGGGTTTCGCCACCAAACGAAGCGTCAATGTAGTGCATAAGATAACTTCTTTTGAGTTTACCGATATCGGGTGTTGTTTCCATAATTAAAATTCCTCACTTTCGATTTTGTAATCTGCGGTAATCTGTAACTGATACATTACATTACCAATTAAGTTGCTGTCGGGTATGTCATAAAGCATACCGTTTGAACAGGTTATTTTTGTGAGCGTACCTGCAAGCTCATTGTTGCCAACCGTTACGGTCAGCGTTTGCCCTTTTGCCTGTTTTTCAAGCCACAGCTGTAACTCGTTAATAAGTCCGCTGTTGGCAAGGCGGTCATAGTCATTAACCGACTGATAAACAGCGTACAAGATGAATGTGTGCTGTCGCTCCTGATTGCCGAGAACATCGGATTTAATCAGTGTGTCGCCTGTCGGAGATAAGCCGTAGCTGTCGGTGTCAGGGGTTGTGTAGTCAATGTGCAGAACATCGTTTAACTTTGGAAAGCTCATCACAATGCTCTGCATAAGTTCAATTATGTTCATTCTGCCGTACCTCCTGCCACTTTAGCAGCACCCTGTAAAATCTCTTTTTTACGGTCGGCTTTCATTCGTTCAAACCACATCTTGCCGGCAAGAGGGTGCTTTGCCCGAGAATAAACAAGCATTTTACCTGTGGGGTGTTTCTTCTGTCCTTTAGGGCTGAAATAGCCCACAATAACACCGTTTTCCTTAATCGGGATATTGGGACCGTAAACCTTGCCGTAGTAGAGATACCTCGCATACGGTGTGTTCTGATGAATTTCGCCCGAGCCTATAACCGTTGAGAGGGCTGCCGACTTTTCAAGCACGCCGTTTCTGAACGGTGTATAGGGTTTCATCAATCGTAAAACCGTGCTGTCAACATACTTTTGCACCTTTAACACATCGGCATTTTTGCGGACTGCAAACTTTTTATCCCAGAGGAAACCTGCCGTACCGTTTTTTGACTTGATGACAAAATCGGGCGGTTGAACAATCTTCATGCAATCACCTCGCCGAAATTTTGATGTGCTGTAAATCGGTTACGCCGTAGAGCTTTTCATCAATCGACATAACCGCATAGCACCTGTGTTTTTGCTTTAGCGTTTTAAGGCTCTGTGACACGCTCTGAGGGTTTGAATTATCAAAGGTAAAATTACTCTCGCCCTTAATAATAATGTCCTGTGCGCTGTTCTGAGGAGTGCATAGCTGACCTGCAAAAAGGTTTTCGCTCGGCTTTAAAAAGCCAGGCAAAAGCCCTGCGGATTCAATCGGGATATACACCGTCACGCTGTCAGCGTTCTGCATTCCGCTTTTAAGCACATTGCGAGCCTTGTTCTCCTGCCAATGACATTCGGGAATGAAATATCGGTCATAGCCTGAGCCGTTGAATCTGTAGATTGTGCAGGAGCTTTCAGGGGTAATAATCATCTGAGACCACCTCTGTACAGCAAATCGGTGTCGGCAAGATACTTGTAAATTGTGTGTCTGACAGCCTTTTTATGGGCGGTTTTACGCTCTTCTTCGGACACATAGCTTACGGATTCATCACCGACGCTTGCAGATGAAATTCCTGAATTTGCGGACTGCTTTTCATCGTTATATACAAGCTCTGCAAGCTCACAACAGCAGAGTTTTACGCTTTCGGGAATATTGTTCCCGTCAACATTTTCGCCTGTGTATGCCTTAATGAGCAGGGTTGCAGATCGTGCATAATAATCAAAGGCGGAAACAATGACCGCCTTTCTGCCACAGAGATATTCAGAGATGTAATAGCCTTCATCGGCATAAGCGGTCATAGTAACACTCCTTTAAGCCTCTACGGCTGAATGGCAGTAGATACCTGCCTTTTTATTCTCGTAAACATCGGCAATACCGACCATACGATAACCAAACTTCCAACCGTCAGAACTCTGATTAACTGACGGCTCAATAACCTTTGTGTCAAGGTGCTTTGTGAACTGAATCGGAGCAGAGCCGTGAATAATCATAAAGTTGATATTCTTGCCCGAAGTTGCCTTTTTGTAACCGCCCTTTTCCTTGCTTGAGGATGTGCCGTCAAGCTGTTCAATTGCTGTATAGAATCTTGACTGCGGCACAAGTGTGGTATCTGCAAAACGGCTGAGAACCTCCCTTGACTTTGTTGTGTCAAGGTCCTGCACAAGACCGTAAAGCGGTGATGTGATGAAAAGGTGTCTGTTCTCGAAAGGAACTTCGTCCTCATCCATTTTTGTTGAGGCTGTGCGGAGAGCCTTTACAACCTCTTCGCCTGTTGTGAGAGTTGCACTCACGGAAGAAATACCGCTTGTACCGGCATACTTTGCAAAGCGGAAAGCGTCAAGCTCGGGAACAACCTTTGTGCGGATAAACTCGCCCGAAAGTCTGCCGAATGCAATGCCTGCCGTTTCTGCATTATCCATTGTGTCAACCGTGAACATTCTGCCACGGTCAAAGTTACATTTCACGGTTTCGTTCGTAAGCTCAACATCGCCGTCAACATAACCGCTGTTGCGTGAGTAGTCAGCAAGACCGTCCATTGTGAGCATCGGAATGATAAGCTCGTTTGCGTTAGCGCCCTGTGTTGCAAGGTCTGACGCACCGTCAATTTTGCTTGTGAGTGCAGACTGCTTATAGACCTCATCAAGCAACGCTGTGTACTGTTTAAAAAGTGCAATTGTGTTTGCCATAATAAAATCACCTCATAGATTTAATAAAATTATTTCTTTTCGGCAGAAAGTCCCATAGCCGCACGCATTGACGCAAGCGGATTTGAGCCTGTACCGCCGTTACCTGTATCGGTTGCACCGACAGGATTCTGAAAAGGCTCGTCAGAACCGAACATATAGCCGTTTTCGGACTTAACCTGTTCGAGAGCCTTTTTGATGTCATCTGCCTGATTTTTAGATGCTTTCAGGTTTTCAAGGTCAAGCAGAGCCTTGACAGCCTTTGAGTTTCTTGCACCGCTTTCCGAAATTGCACCGTCAAGCACTGAGTTAAATTCCATATCCGCAATCCTTGTCTGATACTCGGTTTCCTTTGTTTCAAGTTCACCGTTGAGCTTTTTGATTTCGCCCTTGAGCTCGTCCACATTGACACCCTCAAACTTTTTGAGTGCAGTCTGTGCAGTTTCAAGCTGTGACTTGTAGTTGTCCCTTGATGTGCGGAGCTTTTCAACCTCTGACACGGTTTTGTAATTATCCGCAAAGGCTTTTTCAAAGTCTACCTTTTTATCTTCGGGAACTGTAAAGCCGATTTCGGAGAGAAGTGTGTATATATTCTTCATAGTAAATCCTTTCTGCATAGCTTGTATTCCGCTTTGCCTGCGGTAGAAATTCAGCCGTTGTAACCTACGGCAGGGTAAAATAAAAGCACCTATGCAATCAAATGCAAGGGCGCTTAATCTGTTTTTTCTGTTTTAACTGCTTTGGCTCTCGGCTTTTGGGGAGCGTCAGGCTTGACCTCTTCTGCAAAACCACCGTCAATGAGTTCCTTTGCTCTCTGCTCGGAGCATTCAAAAACTTCATTCACATGTCGGGTTACATAGCCGTTCTGCCTGTCGTTAAATGCTGTTGTTACTCTGATTTTCATTCTGTCACCACCTTTTCAATATTTTAAACTGGTCGATTTCGACCGGTTTAAATGCAAAAAGCACCCTATAATCAACATTGCTGTCGATTATAAAATGCTCAATTCGTAATTTTATGCTGTTTTTGTGAATTGCATATAACAAAACCGCCCTTTTTACGGAGCGGTTAGATTATGCCACTATTTTTTAGATATTGCATTTTTTGTTTCTCTCTAAGCTTACTGTAAAGTGCTTCAGCATCTTTAGCTTCTTGTGGAGCATCTTCACGCAAAGTGACATTTAAACCATTTGTTACAAGGTACGGCTTAAACGCATTCCATAGAGATTTTTGTTCTTCAGTTTGTATCAATCTCATACTATCATCACCCTAAAAGTTTGCTGACTCTGTACTCATTATACACTTCATCCATAGCTTTATCTTTTAAGCATTCAAAAGCATACTCACTTATATCCTCTATATTATAACCGTTATTTATCAATTTTTCAACCTTTGGAGCATAAATTTTATTAAGGTAATCGCAATATTCAAAATAATCGTTAATACTTCCGAATTTTGCTCTGTAATTTTTAGCGTCTTGCCAATGAATCAGTTCGTGCAGAATTGTACTCAATCTGTCTTGCGGACAAGCCAAGTTTTCTTGTAAGCCTGACAAATCACTTGTTGAAAAGTATGCTGAATTGACATTTAGAACATTCTGCATTGGCATATATGAAGCAATAGCATTTACTCGCATTTCTTCGGGAGTGACAATACAAATTTCAGGCTTTCCGCTTGTTTCAACCTCTCCAAGCATATCAAACGCTTTTCTCACTTGCATATCAAAATTATGAAGTTCTTTTCGTTTTAGCTTTACCTTATCTGAAATATAAACATTGTCACACAATGTATTTGCCTTGTGGGTATCAATTGTAATTGTTTCGCCCTCAATTTTGCGTTCAAAAGTTTTTGATATATCTTCTTCAAAAACAGGTCTGTAATATTTCTGTTCATTGGTGTTTAGTGAGAATTGCTTTGTCTTTTCTTCAAGCGTATTCGCCCTATCGTGCCACTCATCGGCTCGGGTTTGGGCTATTCGTTTATTGTCCTCATCAAGGCTGTATTCGGCACGGCGGTCAAAGCGTTCTGCCTTTTTCGGGAGTTTTGAGCCTAAAGCATTTTTGCCGTCAACGGTTATTCTTTCCCATTGCTGAGGGAGGTTCATTGCTTTGGAAAACTTTACATATTCGTCCTGCCTTTGAAAATATCTGACCTTTGCGCCTGTGATTGTATCGTCATCTGCACCGCCCTGTGTGAGCAGTTCAATCTTCTGTCGGTCGGCACGCATTGCGGTTTCAAGCTGTCTTTGCCTTTGCCGTGCTTCATATGCCGTGTACTCTTTGCCGTTATACTCTTTCGGCGTGTTCTCTTCCTCGTTCATACGGTCAAGTTCTTCATCACTGTATGTCGGCTTGTCAACACCCTTGATAAACGGCGAATAGCTGTGATAGCAATTCGCACCGCAAAGTCCTGTGACCGTACCCAATCCGCAGACGGTTTCAAGCTCCTTTTTGCTGTACACTCTGCCCTGCCACACCTGATGTGTCGGTCTTGCACCACGGTGATAGCTGACCTCGAAATATTCCGTGCCGAGCTGTTCGGCGTTGTCCTCGTTGACCTTTGCGACAACCTGATTAAAGCCTGTCATCAACGCCCTGCGAACCGCCACATCAACACGATTGCTCCAACCGCTTGCATAATCAACGGTACGCAATCCGCTGTCGGTCATAGCTTTAACCGCTTTTTTAAGGACTGTGTTATAATCAACCGCACCGCTTGCAATCTGCATAAGTCCGTTGTCAAGAGAGCGTTGGTAAAAGTCCGCAAGCGGAGTAAATGACAGCGTATTGTCGGCATTTCTCATGGCGAATCCGAGTGAACCTGTAATGTTCCTGTACTCAGATTTTGTCTGATTTTTAACCGCCTTTACAAGTTGTTGCAACTGTTTATTTTCTGCATAAGGAATATACTCTTTGCCCTTGCCTGTATAAAGCTCCTCATTTCTTGCATATCCAGATTTCACGACTTCGTCATAGATTCTGTCGATTTCATCGTCAGACACATCGAGCGTGCTTTGAATAAGGCTGTCTATTTCATCCTTACTCACGCCCAATTCATACAAGCGGTTTATCTGCCAATCGGCAGCAGAGGTTATCTCCTCACCGTTAGCTTTCAAACGCTCCGTAAGGTCGGACATAATATTTAACTGTAAACTGCGGTACAACTGTTCCATAGCCGAGGGCAAAGCCTCAATTTCAGTCGGAGTGAACATTATTCGATAACCTCAGAGGACTGCGGAAGATTCTTTTTTGCTGTCTTTTCGTCCTCTCCATACCATTTCATTCTGTATTCCCACGCTTGAAGGATGCCGAGGTTTAAGTCCTGAATATCCTGCTTGCGTTCGGTTTCTTCATCGGTCAGAATACTGTCCTTGAAATCGCATACAAACGAATAACCGCTTGTTGTCAGCGAATTGTAAAAGGCAAGAGCATACACCAAGTCATCAAGGCAATAGCGGAGTTGCTTCTGAATTGCGGACACTGTGTTATATTTTCGGATTTTGGCTGACAAAACTTCCGTGGCAGTCTTTGCGACTGTTTCAGGGTTTGAAAGGTCACCGTATGCAAGACCGACCGCAAATTCAATCATACGCAAATATGTATTCAAGCCGTCCGTAATGTCGGACTGTCTGAATGCAGGCGAAAAGTCCTTGAACAGTTCTTCGTCACCCAAATCCACATCAACGGCACGGTACAAACGCCTGTTAAGTCTGTCGGCTTTGCCGTCCTTTAATGCGGCAGAATCAACATGAATCGCACGCTCTCCGCTTTCAAATTCCCAGTCAAGCCGTCCGAACTGCATATCGGCTTTCTGAATGATTTCAAGTCCGCTGTCAAAAATCGACATACCGCATGATGAGCCGTCAACCGTGTTTTTAATCGGCACTCTGAAATAACCGAACGCAGGTCTTTTCATATCGGGGTATGTGACCGCAGGCGGTAAGTCTGCCCACTCGTCAATGACAGCGAGAGGAATTTCAGTACCGAGAACCTCGGATGATGACGAACGGTAAGCCGTGTTAGTAACAGTCAAGCCCTTGTCCTTATCAAGGCTGTGATATTCAAGCCTTGTGTAGTAGTTGTCACCGATTTTCTTGAATTCGGGGAAGATGACCTTTACAAGCCTGTGCTTTGTGTCAAACTCAATCGGCACAAAAGCATTTGCCGAGATATATTGCACCCTGTCACCGCCCAAAGGCTTGATGACCATTGCGCCTGTTGCAAGACCTGACTGTAACTCCGAATTAAGCTCCTCGGTTGCCGTTTCAAACAATTTTGACAGCGTTTCATTTGAGATGTTCACCGTCATTTCGTTAAGCGTAATGTTAGCAAACTCCCTTGTGATTGACTGCTCAAGCCTCAAACTGATGACATTTTCATCAAGCCACGGAGCTTTGCCGACATAGCAGTTTTGCCATACGCCGACAGCCTTTTGCATTTCTGCCGTAATCGCAAGCCGTAAATTAAGCGCCTGCCGAATATTTTCAAGCGGAAACATTCGCCTCCACACTCCTTTCAAAAAATCTATAAGTCCCATTATTCACCTCTGCGTTTCCATACTCTGTTCATTGCATATCTGACAGCGTCAATATGGTGGTTGTCCTTATCGGGATAACCGCTGATAACATTGCCGTCCTTGTCACGCTCGTATTCATAGTCGAGAAACTCCTGTGCAGTATGCGGACAGCGTGTGTTATCAATCACAATCTCCCGTAAAGACTGCAACCACTTCATCGAGTAAACAACCGAACCGGGTCCTTTTTCTGCCGAACGAGCCATTAAACCGTCAGCCCTGTAATCGCCGACTGACTTCTGTTCTGCACTGTCGCAGGTAATCAAATCATTACTTGTAACTCCGTGCTTAGTTCTGAGCAATTCGGCTGTTTCCCTGTTGCTTTTTTTGTTGCAATGTTCCTCGTCAAAAATAATGAGCTTGTGTTGACTTGGAATATAAGTCATACAATCATAGGCAAAAGGATCAGGATACCAGCCCCAGTCAACTCCTCTGTAAAATCTGTCAAAGGTCTGAATTTCGTCATCTGTGACCTCACGAATAACAACATTATCAAATACATTGCCGCCTGTGCCGTTAGCAATGCCCATATACTCGTTTTCATAGGCGGTAGGGTTTGTTTCTTTCAGGAACTCTGCGTCATCTATAAACGGCTTTCCGAGCCATTTTGACGGTACTGTAAGGTATGTACTCTCAATAACAAGCCTGTCTTGACGGGGAATTTTAACATATTTGTTCGCCCAGTTCTGTGCAGATTTCGGAGGGTTGAACGATTTAAATTTAAAAGCCGTGTCACCGCCGCGAATCACCGACTGTTCAATCTTTCTGACAGCTTCCTCGCCCGTGAACTGGTCAAGTTCTTCAAACCACACAACGCCGATAAAGCCGAACGGTACTTTGATTGATTTAATCTTGCCCGGATCATCTGCTCCACGGAAGTATATTTTCTGCCCTGTGCTTACCCTCGTGATTTCGAGAGGTGACACGGTGCAGTTAAACTCGCTTTCAAGACCGAGAGCAGAGATTGACCACAAAATCTGCTGATACACCGAACTGCGCAGAGTGTCGGCTACCTGACGAAAAATACAGGCGTGCATATCCTCGTTCTTCATAAGCAAATCAATAACATTCAGACTGACGAAAGACGATTTTGTTGAACCTCTTCCGCCGGGGAAAACATATTCCGAATGTTCTTTACCCTCAATATCAAAAAGCACCGACGAAAACGACGGTGCAACCATATTAGCCGGTATTCCTTTGTACTCCGAACCGTCACTCTTTGGCGGTTCAGCCTTTTTGCGTTCAATGTCGAGATAGGCATTGTCGAGCTTGATTTTATGATTTTCAAAAACATTGTCACGAATAATATTTCTTAATTCTTTAATGGAATTAACATCACCTGTTTTAGCCTTTTTGAGAAGTGCCGCATTTACAACGAGCAAATTATTGACCAAATCTTCGTCAATCTCATCAACATTAATTCCCATATCAATAAGCATTTCCCAGTCGGCAGGAGTGTTGGCAGGCAACGAAAGTAACATATCCATAACCTGTTTCATACTCTTTTTACGGCGGCGTGACTTGCCCGAAGCCTTACCGCCCTTTGCTCCGTTTTTCACGGCTTCATCACGGCTTTGGTCAGATGTAAACGGTATTAAATTTTTCTCATTGGGCAATCACCTCACCTCTTTTATCTGATTTTCCCTCACAACGCAAAACCGCCCTCAAACGAGAGCGGTTTGTGCGAATTTTTATCTTAGGAGAGTTCTACATATGTCCTGTTTGTCAAACTTTCATAATACCATTATACGCAGGGTAAGGGTGACATTCAATGACATTTCAAAATAATTTTACGAGAAATCGAACTTTTTTCGGAACGCCTGTAACGCTTCGCCGTGCAATCTCAGGGTATGCCTTACGCTCATTTCCATACTCTCGGCAATATCCTCCCACCTCTGACAATTTATGTAATACTCGGTCAAAATTGCAATGTAACGGTAATCGTCAAGTGCGTTGATTTTACTGCGGATTTCAGTTTTCAACCGCACAAGATTGTCAATTTCCCGATTGATTTCAGCCTGAAGGTCTGCAATCCTGTCAACAATCCGCATAGGGTCATTCACTCCCGATGTCTTAACAGGCTCGTTCTGCTTAACTGATACCTGTGCAATATTCAGCCTAAGTTTCGACAGCTCGTGTTCTTTCGTTCTGATCAGCTTATCCGAAACCCTGACCGAATATAAATAATCTTTAACCGTCAATCCGTATCACGCTCCTTATTCATTTTCAACCAAAATAGTATTCCAACGCTTTCTGCCATAATATCTCCATTGGATATGACCGTCTGCAATTCGTACTTCGACATTTTCGAGATTGTCAAAGTTCATTATTCTTTCTCTAACGGCAATTTTGTTCCTCTCCGAAATATTATCGAAATATGCCCAACGGTTAATTGTATTGTCTATTTGTTCGATACTCCATTCAAGATCAGTCAAGCTTGCTACTCTTTTCCATTCTGCACGATGGACATCAATAAGTTTTTGAGCCCCTTCATATGTTTTGAACACTTCGCCGACTGGTAAACTGATATGGTACGGGTGGTGAGGTTCGTTGAAGTAAGAACGAACAAGTCTATATCCGCTATTACCACGACAATAATCAACCTCTATGTGGCTGTAGTCACGATCTTGGACTTTTACATATATACCTTCTTTTATTGCAGTTGCAATATCTTCTGCTTTGTAAGGATTCAAGTGTTTTGCAATTTCGGGCAACGGCTCAACAGTAAGTTGAAAAAAATCATAGTTTTCTTTTTTGAAAAAATCTTTAGGTATCTTTTTCCAATGTGTAGGCGTCTCGAATTTTTCATAAGGAACACCATTAATAAACCGTGTGTCCATGAAATCGTATAACTGAATACAAATTTCGTGTGTATAGTGTTCTTCAATCGTGCCAAAACCAATCGTCCATTTAGGTTCTTTTTTCTTGACGAAAAAGACAACTGCACCAATCGGAATTTCTTTTCTGTTTATATTTAGTTTATGATTCTCAGAGTAAATGTTTGCCTCTTCTGGAAGGACTTCAGTTATTCCTGATATCATTTTTATCTACCTCACTTTCAAGCCAATGTTTTGTGCAGTTTGTCATTGTTTTCATTCTCCTTTAATTTTTCGGTTATTCTTTTGGTTAAGCCGTTTTCGTTGGTTAGGCGTTCTAAGGCTTGGAGGGCATTAATTACGGTTTGCTCGTTGGTTTGGGACTGATACATCTTACGGACGAAGTCGGCGCTTTTCTTTACATTATCCATAATTCTTTGTGAGAGCATACGGTATTCGTCTGCGTCGTTTCTGTCACGCTTATACTCCGTTCTGAGCTTGTTCTGCCATTCAAGGCAGATGTTTATGTCCCAGCCTTTATGACGGTTGTTGTAGCCGACCTTTGCAAGCCTTGAAAAGTATTTATATTCGGGCGGCGGAAAGGATGAGTAATCAAGCTGACCGTCAATTGCTTTATCCTCAAGCTGTTCAAACACCTGTGGATTTTTAAAATCATATTTTTTCATATTACCTCTTTCGGAGGGTAGTGGAAGGTTTGGGGCTATTTTAAAGAACCCTTTCTATATATATAATATTAGTTTATTTTTCTTATACGAAAGGTTAGAAAAACCGTCAAACCCTCCACCACCCTCCACCTCAACAATCTTTAGAAAGTGAAATGCCGTTGAAAAAGTTATAGTTTTTGCCTCTTACCTTTTCAAATCGTTTGGCAAGTTCGGTGCTGAATTTGGTATTTGACATACAATATTCGTTGTTATCCCCCGCCCAGCTTGTATAGGCGGCATAGAGCGTGCTTGCCTGAACCGAACCCTCTAACACACATCTGTCCTCAATAAAGGCGGAAATAACATCCATTTCACGCTTGTACTCTCTCACACTCTGAAGAACGGCAGACGGCATTTTTAAGCCCTCTCTCTGCCATAGAATACAGCCGTCGATACACCATTTGAAAATTGCGGTCATTTCGGCTTTGAGCTTATGCGTAAGGTTCTTATCAACCTTATCCTCGGGAATCTGAACATTGAACGGTATCATATGTATTCTTCGCCATATGCCCGTGTCAGTGCCTCTGATAATCGATTTATGGTTTGTCGCCATCCACAGCTTAAACTCGGGCTTGAACTCAAATTCCTCGCTGTACAGCTTTCTTGCCGTTACGGTATCGTCACCCGTAAGCTGTTTGAGAAGTCCCTCATTAATTCGCACGCCCTCGTTCGGCTCAACCGAGGTGACAAGCCTTGCACCCTTTAACCGTGCAATGTCGCTGTTTATGGCACTGCTCTGAGAGTTTCTTACCATAATTGTTTCAGGCTGAATGTTTGCAGCATAATCGCCGAATACATCACGGATAACATCAATGAATGTACTCTTGCCGTTTCGTCCCGTGCCGTAAAGGAAGAATGCGCATTGCTCGGCTGTTGAGCCTGTCAGGCTGTAACCGACCGCCTTTTGAATGTAGCGAATAAGCTCCTTATCGCCTGCAAAAATATCGTCAAGGAATGCAAGCCAACGGGGGCACTCTGCCGTTTGAGAACAGTCAACCGAAGTAATCTTTGTAAAATAATATTCGGGATTATGCGCCCTCACTTCGCCGTTTTTAAGGTTGATTATTCCGCTTGGGGTGTTTAATGCCATACGGTATTTATCCATTTGTGCCGGAAGTACGGGGATATGGTGTTCAACCTCGTTGAGCATTGCTTTTTTTGATTTGTTGGAACGGCTTGCTTTCATATGCTTTTCAAATGCTTTTGACATATCTCCGCCGTTCTCTTCATCAGCTTGCAAGTACAGCCTTGCTTCGGCTTTCATAGCCTCAACGCTTTTGTCCGCCATTCGCAAAACTACCCCGATATTGTCAACACACCACTTCATTGAATTGTAGTAATACCACTTTTTCTCGGTGTAACAATACCTTACATTATCTCCGAATAAATCAACGAACCTGTTGGCATTGCCCATATCGTCAAAGGTGTAGGCACGCATTTTTTCTTCGTCAACCGCTTGAACAGCCTTGCCCTCACCGATTGAAATTGAATAATCGTTATGCAGTTTTGGGTTATAGGTCTGCATACAGCCCGACACAGCCTTTTGCAGGGTTATAATGCCGTAGGTTGTACCCGACTGTTTTCTGTCCCACTTGTCACGCATTAAGCCTGATTGTCTGAAAATCGAATCCATTTTGTCGGTATCGCAACCGCACCAGAACGCAAGCATATTGCAAAAAGCCATATCCGCCTCACTCTGTGACGAGTAAGCCGAAAAATCACCGCTGTACAGAGCCTTGAAAAGACTTCCGTTCTTGGCATTGCAGGCGGCCCTGACAATATCGTCAACGGTGTTCGGATTGACCTCAACGCTACGGAGCTTAGGCTGTGGCTCTGTTGCCTTGCCGAGATACTTTGAATGCAACGGTTTTATGCTTTCGGTGCAATCGTTTATGTACGCATATGCAGAGCAGTAATCGCCTGTCACTACGAAGAATCTGCCGTTTTCGTACATTTCAAAACCGCCCGAATCATTCTTCGCCTTTCTTCTGCCCTCGGGAAGAGTTCCCTTGCAGATTATGTGAACACCTGTCTTACTCTGCGAAAATTCGGTGTAGCTCTGCAAAGTGTTCACAAACTCGCTGATTATGTTGTCAGCTCCGCCGTTTTGGTAGTCCTGAATGTCATTCGGCATATCGTCAAGGTCAACACCGAAAAACGGTGAATTTGAGAACATAAAGCCTATGCCTGAATATTTGGCGGATTCTCTGACTGCTGTTTCAAAGTCTGACCAAGTGTCCGAGTTATTCGGCATTGCAAAGCCACCCGTTCTTGGATTTATCGGTTTCTTTGAAATTCCGCTGTGCGATTTCGGATCGGGATATGACTGCCAGCACACCCAGTTTTTGTAACCTTTCAATTCCTCGGGAACTGCAAAATATTTATTTTTATTTGGGTTTAAATTTGTAAAGCCCATTTTTTCACCTCCATATATAAGGAAAAACACGGTGAAAATTGCACTGTTTCATGCAATTCCCGAAGAAATTTTTTAAAATCAGAACGGCAAATCATCGTCAATCGGCATATCAACAAAGCCCTGATTTGCAGGCTGAGCAGGGGCATAACTCTGCTGTGGCTGTGCATAGGCTGTAGCTGTATTGGTTGTCGTCTGCTTTGGAATATGCTTTACAGTCGGATATTTTGTAGGATTTCTCCAGCTTACTCGCTCCTGTGTTTTTCCGTTGTATTCTTCGTGCTTTATAGTTACACGCAACGGCTTATTGACAAGCTCACCGCAGAACTGCTCAAGGCTGTCGTACTCCTTGCCATCGGGAAGTCCTGCCGCCTTGCCGAGTGCCATAATCTGACCATAGCTGTATCCGTTTACCTGCATATCGTTCTCGGTCGGCTCTCTGCGTTTCCACAAAGTATGGAATATATATCCGTTTTTGTACCCCTGCTCAACATCGTTTCGGATAATGAACGAAATGTTCAGGCAGGTTTTTTCCTCGCCTTTTGAATTTGTGTAGTCACGCTCCTCTGCCTTTGCTATAAGGCACTCATAATCGCCCTCGGGTTTGAGTGAGTTAGGCTGTGCTGCCTCGCTCCAATTTGCTTTAAATCCCATAATTTTACTCCTTTGTAATTAACTCTATCGCCTCATCGGCACTTCTGCACACTCCTGCAACAGCGCCGTTGAGTTTCATCATCTGTATAAATTTCTGTTGTTTTTCGGTTGGCTTGCCTTTGGGAGTTTTAACCTCGATAAAGACCGCCCTTCCGTCTGATTTTCTGACACCGAACAAATCTGAAAATCCGGGCGGAACTCCCGTATTGAAATATCTGCCGTCCTTTGTAAAGCCTGCACCTACATTTATACGGAATATATCGCAGTACGGTGCAATTGCAATACGGATTTTGTTCTGAATTGCGTGTTCTTCTGTCAAGCTATCATACCTCTCTTTCGTGCCTGAAAATATGCCCAGCCTGTTTTGTAGCCGTGGCTTTTTGCGTATGCAAGCAAGTCCGCATAGCTGTGGCAATCATCGGGTGTGCTGAAATCAAGCTTGAATCCCTCAACCTTAATGAGCTTTGCGGTGGTATCGGTTTCAACGGTTCTTTCGGCTGTCGGGAAAACATAACCGCAATGCGGACACACGGCTTTCTGCCCTGCCGGCGGTGCTGAAAATGTAAAGAAACATTCGGGACATTGTCTGACCTTTTCCTCCTGCTCCTTTTCGATTTTTTTAACACTCAGCTTTTTGCGTTTTTCAAGCGTCCATTCTCGGTCGTCATCAGGCATTCCGTGCCTTGCATAGTTGCCCACATGGTCAATAATTACCGCCCTTTTGTTTGGCTTATAGCGCATACATCGCATTGACTGCTGAATGTAAAGCGTAAGGCTGTGAGTAGGTCGGAGCAGAATTGTACATTCGCAGTCAGGCACATCAAAGCCCTCTGAAATCAAATCCACATTGCAGAGGATTGTAATTTTGCCGTTCCTGAAATCGGCTATAATCTGTTCTCTCTGTGCCTTTGGAGTAGCTCCGTCAATGTGCCTTGCGGATATACCTGCGTCACAAAAAGCCTTCGCTGTTGCAAGACTGTGCTTTACCGAAGAACAGTAACAGACGGCTTTCTTACCGTCTGCAAGCTGTTTGTAATATTTGATAACATCACCGAACACCGTATTTTTTATCATTGCCTTTTCAATGTCGGCGGTGACATACTCGCCCATTTTGGTGTGTAAACCCGTAAGGTCGGCGACACTCGGAGCGTAGTAGTCATACGGGGCAAGGCAGTTATGCTCAATGAGCCATTTTGTACTCACACCGATTATGAGCTTGTCGTTGACATCGCCCAAACCGTCACCGTTTAATCGGACAGGTGTTGCGGTGACGCCAACCCTCGGAACATCTGAAAAATGTTCGTAAATGCGTTTGTAGCTTTGTGCAAGGCTGTGATGATTTTCGTCTGTGATGATAAGTGCGGGTTTGGGCAGTTTCTTCAATCTTCGTGTAAAGGTCTGCACCATACCGATTTGGCACAAATCCATAAGCACACCCCAGCGGACAAAGGTTCTGAATATTTGGTCAACAAGCTCTCTCCTGTGAACAAGGAACAGCACCCGTTTCCCGTTCCAAGTTGTTCGTCTTGCAATTTCTGCGACAATGCAGGACTTTCCGCCACCGCATCCAAGGACAATGCAAGGGGCTTTGTAACCCTCTCGCCAAGCCTGTCTTACCTGTTCAACAAGGTCATTCTGATACGGTCGAAGTTGCATTGTCTGCACCCTCTCTCTGCTTTTCCTGTTTCTTCTGCTTTATCAGCCTTGCAACACACTGCATACAGAGTTGTCTGCCGTAATTTTTTGTTGTGCCGTCAATGATCTGTTTAACGGTGCGTTTGCCGTCCGAAAGTATCGGTGCTTTGCACTCATCACAATACTGTTCGGGTTGCATTGAATAGTATGTTCTCAATGCTTCATCAACAATTTTAAGGTCATTTGATATGTACATTGAATCAAACAAGCCTATCGGACTTTTACAGGTATCGTTACCGTCCGTTTGTGTTGCAAAAAGATACTTGCCGTCAACGACAACAGTTTTTAAAACCGTGGTAAACATTCCCTCGACCGAGATTTTTTCGTCAAGCAACTTGCCGATTGTTTTAGCTTTCTGTCTGCCGTTTTCGTCGGTTTCAATATGGCTGAGAAAATAAACAATCGTGTCATTCGGGAGAGTTTCGACCTCTTTTACAAGCTCCCAAAAATTTTTACCGATATCGGTAAACTTCTGAAAGCCTGTTTCCTTGGCTCTTCTCATATACTCGTTAGCCATGAGATACTGTGCGTCATCAACTGCAATTGACTTGCATTTCTGCTTTTTGATAAAGTCCTCAATATCAATGTAGTTGTCGGAATTGATTGAAGAAGTGAATTTGGTCCTGAACGGAAGTGATTTTCCATTTACATTCACAAGAGCAAGTTCATTTGCTTTGAAATTTCTTAAAGAGGCAGATTTTCCGCTGCCTGAATATCCTAAAACCAATATAGGTAATCCCATAAATAACACCTCACTTAATACTTAACGACTGCTTGGCTTCCATATGTACAAAGGGGATTTCTTCGCCCTTTTTGCAGAGAGCCTTGACATCATTCTTTTTCACTTCGGGCATACTGTACTTTAAGAGGTGGTCAAGATTGTGTTTCTCCGCCCACTCAACGAATGAAATTTCATCATCAATAACAAGGCTCGGAGCATTCTTTTTAAGCGACATAACCGCTTTCGGCATATCAATCTTCTGTCTGCCGAGTGCCTGCATCGACTTAAACAGATAGGTTTTAAGGCTCTCCGCCTGTTTTTCTTTTTGGGACTGTCTTTTTGCAATTGCCGCCTTTTCGGATTTAAGCATTTTAGCCTCGGCAAGAAGCTGTTTGTAGTAGATTGCAATACTCTCAGCTTTCTCGTCAAATTCGCCCTCAATACCCGTGAGAGTATCGAACCATGCTGTCAACATCTTGTTGCGGTATGCGTCCACATTGGCAATAATGTTGCCGTCATCATCAATTGGCATTCCGTCTGCATTCGTATCGGGTTCCCATTCGTTGATAGCGTCAAACTGATTAAATAAATCCGAGTACATCTCGGTAAGCTCATAAAGTTTCATTGTTGTTCCCCCTTAAAGATTTATGTTTTGTGTGGCAAGTGCCTCTATTAAATGTTCAACCTTGCCTTTGAAAAATTCCTTGTCCTGTGACCGCTTGGCGAAATCGAGCATACGGACAAAGCTGTCATATGCAATTGAAAAGTATGCCTTAAAGACATCCTTGTCATCTGATGAACCGTCAGCAGTCTGAACATTTTTCAGCCTTTCTTCATACTCCTCTTTCTGTTTGCGAAGAGCCTCCTGCTTTTCATCCTCAAGCTGTTTTCTGACGATTTTTTCGTTATTGCGATACTCTTCTTCGAGTTCGTCATAATGCTTAATGTTCTCCCTTTCCAAAGCCTTAATCGTTTCATTGAGTCTGCGTTCATTGTCGCTCGGCTCTGCAACGGCAACCTCAATAGGACGGCTTTCAAGCTCCTGAACTTTATTCGTCAGCTTGAAATTTTTGTTCTTTTCCTCTGCAAGCTGATTTTCAATATTGCGATAGCTTTCTTTTGAAGTGTCCGCCTGCTGTTTGTAATAGTCGGCATCTTTCTTAGCGTTATTGAGCTGTCTGCAATAGTCAATGCTCTTGTCGGTTGCCTCCTGCTTTTCGTCCTTCAGCCTGTCAATCTCTGCCTTTAACTGTTTTACCGTTGTGTTTTCAAGGTCGAGCTTTTCGGCAATTTCAGCCTGTTCGGGTTCGCTGATTGTGGCGAGAAGTGATAGCTTTGTCATTCCAATTTGTGCAATCGATTGCACATTTTCAGCGTTTATTTTTTCTACAATAGAAATATAGTTATAAACATTTCTGCGTTTCATACCTACTTCATTCTCGCAGTAGTCCTCAAAATTCGGATAGCCAAGTTCCTTGTACAGCTTGTTGTCACGCATAGTCTTGAGTGCGTTGCACATATCCCATATGTTCTGCTGTGCAAGGTTTGCGCTGACAATTATCTTCTGATGCAGTTCAATTGCCTGCCTATGCTGTTCGCTTACTGTTATTTCTGACATTTTTTATATCCTCCAAAAATTCAGCGTATTGCTTTTCAAATTTCTTGATTTCATCCGGCTTTTTAAATCCGCTGTCACGCTCATTTTTGTAACCGTGGCACTGCATTATTTTCAATGTTTCGGGATTTACTTCAATCGTAAAAAACGGGATTTTCGGTTTATCTTTATGACGAATGAAAAGTATTATCGTGTCACCTCTTGCGTGCCGTCTTACATATCCGCCGACGCAATGCTGTAATATTCTGCCCTCTGCTATTATTTCTTCACCGCTTTTTGGGGCAAGCATTATAAGGCTGTCTGTGCTCATCAGCAACGGAGAAAGTGTCTTTGCCATTTTTGCAATCTGCTCCGTTTCTTCTTTGTTTGCATAGAAAGCAACCTTTTCAAGCGTTCTGTCGTGAGCCTCTTCAAGATGAGCCGGCATTATTTCTTCGATACCCTCGGGAAGTTTTTTGCAATTATCAAGATAATCCTTCCACAGCATTACTCTCCGATTGTTTTTGCCGTACTTCAGAATCTGTCTGTATGTAAGGTTATTTTTGTGAAGTTCATCTACAGCATAAGTACCGAGCTTTGACAGCTTGCTTATGAACTCGCTTGCCATATGAATGGTCGGTTCTTCCTTTATCACACTGCGGTAAAGTTCAATTGCACTTGAATCATAATCTGCGAAAAAGTGCATATCCTCCTTACGACATCCGAGCATTTTAAGCAGATTGGTTTCTTTCCAATGAATTTTATTGAGTGAAAGTTTGCCGTCAATCAAAAGCTCTGCAATATGCTCAAAACCACCTTTAATCAGGTATTCTGCATTATTGTGCCTTACATATATGTTCAGCCATTTGAGAATCCCTTGAACCGTATATCTGTTTGAAAGCTCATCCGCACACGAATATCTAAGATCCGTATCGGTTATTACATCGAGATTTAAAAGCACGGTTGAACCCCAGCCTGAATACAAGGTTTTTTCTGACGGACCCCAATACCACGCAAAGCCCTGTGAAGCAGAAGGAATAATTCCGTCTGTTTTCAGCGGATAAAATGATTTATCGTACCAGCGGTACGCAAATCTCTGCATTGCGTGCTGTTCATATACATACAGATATTCATCCGAAAAAGTATATCGGGGCATCATTTCGACAGGATTTTCATTGTACAAATCATCGGAAAATAACTGATATGCCGTTACAAATCTGATGTACAGCCTGCCGTCAACAGCAAAGCAAAAACCAAACTTGCGACTTCTTTCAAGTTTTTTTCTGCCGTAGTGCAGGGCTTTTGCTTTTACGCTTTCCTTGCAATGACCGCAGACAAATTCCTGATTATGACAAAGTCGGAGCTGTTCGCCGATGTGCCAGCTTTGACAGCTTGTGCAGAAATAGTCGCAGGTTCTTTTACTTTTATTTTCATAAAAGGCATATTGTGGGAAATACGGCACTACTTGCTCTTCGTTTTCACTTGTAATATCAGGAATATTCTCGAGCAGATATCCGGGATTTTTAATCATACCGACACCTACCAATCTATAAGATTGCCGAGATCAAGAGTTACCGGATCCGTTTTCTGCTCTGCGACATTAGGTTCTTCAAGTTCGTATTCAGACATATGTATCTGCATTGTGAAAGTAACCTTTGCTCCGGGGAAAATCTTACCGACAATCTGCTGATACACATCAAGGTCGGAAACTGCAGCGGGGAGCTTCTTTCCCACTTCATCAATCAGGTTTTCAAGGTTTTTTGCAGCCGTAACGGCTCTTGCAAATTCCTCGTTCTGCGCCGAAAATTCGCAGAGCATTTTCTTTACCGGCTCAAGAATTGCTTTAGATTTATGGTCTTTAAGATTTTTTTTGTTGCACAACTTGATTTTTTCTGTTGCAGAGGATATAATTGAATCAGGTTTATTGTTCTTTGTGCTTGTGGCATTCACAGTGTCGCAGGCACTTTTTTTATTGCTCATTTCTCCACCCCCACACATTCAAAACCGAAGGATTCGGATTCTGATGATTCATAGGCTTTGAGCTTGCGTTTTAGCTCTCGGTTTTCGTGCTTGTAACCGCTTGACGCTGTTTTTTCAAGTGCAAGGTCTGTTCTTGCGTTTCTCAGTTCAATGCTGAGATGTCTGTTCTCTGCTCTGAGGTTTTCCACATCTTTGAGCAGTTTTCTGCGTGTCGGATAGTTTCTTAACCACATTTGTTACACTCCTTTCAACGGGTTTGAACCGAGAATATAATTGAGAAACGGTATTCTCGGAATACGGATAGATGTGCCGACTACAATTATATTGAATCCCAATTTTTCGGGTTCGTCCTTTGCCTGTTCACGCAAGTTTTGCGGAGCAACTCCAATAGCCTTTGCGGCATCTTCCGAGAGCAGATAGACATCACTGCTATCCATAATTTCTTTGATTTTTTTGTTCATCTGAACTGTGTCCATATAAACACCTCCCTACTTTATTTCAATTAACATCTTTTTCGATTGTGCAGTCACCTCTGTAATCGCTTTTCAGCAGATTCATAAATTCTGCGATTTCATCGGGTGTGCCTGTTATCTGCATTGTTATCACCTCTTTTCGATATATTGCTTTATTTTCAATTAAGTGTTACAATATTTCCAATACTATATAGAAAGGAGTCTTTGATTATCAAAAAGACTATCTCAGGCTGTACTTCATTAAATAATAGTCGCCTGCAAAAAGAATTTGAAATTAAATATCCGTCCGTTTGTCCTATTTGCAACAAATCAGGTACCCCGTCATATTTGGACTCTTACTTCATTGATAGTGATATATCTTATCCAAATCTTTTCGTTCATTTCTTCTGCCCTAACTGCGAAAAAACATTTTTAGGTAATTATCATATAGGTCCTTATTATGATAAAACCGACCTTATGGGTTTTGAACCTATTTACAGAGTAGAAGAACGAAAATTTTCAAAGCACATCAAGGCTTTGTCACCTGATTTTTGTAGCATTTACAATCAGGCTTATGCTTCACAGCAGTATCGTTTGAATGATATTTCAGGAATGGCTTACAGAAAAGCGTTGGAATTTTTGGTAAAAGATTATGCCATTTTTCTACGCCCTGATGATAAAGAAGCAATAATAAAAGCTCCATTGTCACAATGTATCAATAATTATATTGACAATGGTAAAATCAAACACTTAGCTGTGGCTTCTGCTTGGATAGGTAATGACGAAACCCATTACGAAAGAAAGCAGCAGGAATACAATGTTGACGACTTAATCGAATTTATAAATGCAATCGTTTCTTTTATAGATTTTGACATTTCTGCTATGAATGCAGAAAAAATGACAAAGAAAAACTAATTATCCTTATCTGTTGAGAACTTAAAACTAAAATTGAAGAATTCAAGCTGATTGATTGTATCCTGCAATTCGTCAGCTTGTTTTTTTGCCTTTTTTATAAGGCTTTCAAACTCCTGCAAATTTGTAGCCGATATATTAAGCACTCCTTCATTTGAATAGTTGCCTATCATTTTATTTTTCATTTCTTCACCTCTTTTCAGCAAAGTCCGTTTAATAGGACTGTGATTGTGGTATTATTGATTGTGTGGTATTACCTACTGTTCTTTTTAAGAATTTCATTGACAACTGACTTTTCTTCATTCGTCAGTAAGTTTTCAACTGGTGTATCTGTGATTTCAGCAATTTTCTGTCTTACTGAAATTTTAGGAATAACGCCATTACGCCAGTTTCGGATGTTAGCTTTGCTCATTTCTAATTGAGAGAGTAACGAACAAAGTGTTATATTTCTTTTATCGCATATATCTGACACAATTTTGTAAAAATCCACAATTTATTACCTCCTTTTTTATTGATAATTTAGGTTGACAAATGTGCACTATACCTTTATAATTTAATCAGTTAAAAAAATTAGATTACAAAGTTGGTGCACATTCACACACCTATTTTCGTCAAGTTAATGTCCCCACATCGTCTTGACAAGTTTATTATAGTGCATAAAAGTGTACTTTGCAAGTGCATTTTTGAAATTTAAGTGCATTTATGTGAACTTCGTGAAAAGTGCACAAAAGTAGAGGTGCATTTTTGTGTTCTTTGATTTATTGGATTCAATATGTAAAGAGAACGGTACAACGGTTACTGCGGTTTTGGTTGCAGTTGGTTTGAGTAAAGGTTCTATACGCAATTGGAAAAACGGTGTTTTACCTAAATACCAAACTCGCCTTAAAATAGCCAATTATCTCGGTGTTCCTGTTGAAAGGCTTATGACTGAGCAGGAAATCGAAGAAGAAAAGAAACAGCATGAGCAGATTGAAAAGTTAGTTGAAGATGTTGCAAGAAAGGTTTCTTCCCCTCTTCCGAAAGCAAATTTTGATGAACTTTCGTATGCTGCTTATCAAGAAATGGAAGGAGAAAGCGAAGATTTTAAAAACGATATACTTAGCTATATCAAATTTAAAAAATCTCAAAAAGGAAATGATTGAATGACTTTAGAGGATATTTATTTTGAATGTGAACAAAAAGGGATAACTGTTGATTATTTCAAAACTGACAAAGCAAAAGCATTTTCTTTTCCTTACGAAAACGGAATTGTAGTTCTTGACAAAAGCAAGATTGAAACTACTGCCGAGGAAACAGTTTTGCTTGCTCACGAAGAAGTTCACATAGATTTAGGTGCTTTTTATTTATTCACAACTCCATTAACCGTAAAAGGTAAAATGGAACAAAAAGTAAAGAAACACACAATAAAAAAGCTCATCCCTTTGGATGAGCTGAAAGAAGCGGTTCACAACGGTATAACAGAGCCGTGGGAACTTGCCGAATATTTTAATGTCACAAATAAATTTATGATTGAAGCAATGGAATTTTACAGAGATAATTTATTGATGTGATAATAAAGAAAGACCGCCCACAGCTGGCACTATGAGCGGTCAAAAAAGTAGCTGGAAAGTTATCACTCTCCATAAATATTATATATAATATTCAAATTATTGTCAATGTTTTTCAAATATTATTTATGATATATAATAAAGCCCCATTTACAAATTAAAACATATGTTCTATAATGTAAACAGAGGTGATAAAAATGGGTGTGAAATTAGTGAAAAGTGAAGATGTTTTTTCTTTCCATTTAGATGGAAATAGTTCAATTGATGCAATACTTCTTTCTAAAATCATAAGCAATATTGCAGAACTTACCAAAATGGCTGCTATATACGAAAATCCGGATTCTTATTTACGGATGAATGTAACAGCTTTTAAAAATGGTAGTTTTGAAATTGATTTTTCAACAATTTGTGAAATAACAGAAAATATAATTTCGCAAGGAAATGATTTAATTGGATTTGCGTCCACTGCAATAGCAACTGTAAAAGGTTTTTTAGATGTAAAAAAATTATTAAAAGGTAAAAAACCAAAATCAGTAAAGGAAACATCTGACGGAAGAATTATTATTACTTCCGAAGATGACCATAGCATAAATGTAACAAAATCAAGTGGTGCTGTAGTAAACAATGTTCATATAGATAATTTAGTTGTTAATTTGGCGCAAAATGTTAGTGAGCATAACAGCAAAGGTGGTTTTTCTTTTAATACCAAAGACTCCTCTGAACATTTCAATAGTGCAGATATTGAGGAAATGAGAAAACCACTCCCCACAGCTCAGGAAGAGATTGTAAAAAATATTACAACTAAAGCTGATCTACTTATAAAAAAAGCCGCTTTGATTGGTAAAGGGGCTTGGTCTTTCATATACAATAGTAAGACTATAGAAGCAAAAATTGAAGATACAGATTTTTTGGAGCAAATACACAAAGGTGAATTTGCAATACAAAGCGGAGATTATATTACTGCTGATTTAAAAATAACTATTCCTTACGATACGAATATAGGATTTGATGAATCAGCTACTAAATACACAATATGTAAGGTTTATGGTGGCATACAAAACAACAAAAATCTTATGACACCATTTATATAAAAAATCCGCCCTGCTCGACTGGTCCTCGAACAGAGCGGAATCACCTACACAGGGTGCAGATGACGCAATTAAACGCAAAATAATTGTATCACAATCCCTTGTGTTTTTCAAGTAATTTAAAGCACAAGGGATTTTTGCACCCTTTTTTAAGCAAAAGGAGTGTATAAAATGAAACTGCCTAACGGCTACGGCTCTGTTTATAAGCTGAGCGGAAACAGGCGCAATCCGTGGGTTGCCTGCGTGACAATAGGATACAACAAAGAAACACGCAATCAGGAACGCAGAGTTATAGGCTACTTTCCCAACAAGCCGAAAGCTCTGAACGCTCTTGCTGATTACAATCAAAACCCGTTTGATGTTGATTCGGCAAGACGCACTTTTTCAGAAATTTATGAACTTTGGTACAAGGAGTTCATCACCGAAGACACAAATCCGAACACCAAAAGACAGTATAATGCGGCATACAAACAATGCTCAATGTTATACAATCGCAAGATGTCCGATATAAAAATCATTGATATGCAACGAGTTCTCGACAACTGCCACAACGGTTATCAATCGGTTAGGCGAATTAAAATTCTGTTGAACAAAATCTACGAATACTGCATATTTCACGATATGCTCCATAACAATCTTGCAGAAAAATTGAAAATCAATGCCAAGTCAGATGAAACAAAACGAGCACGCAGGGAGTTTTCGGAAAGCGAAATAAATCTTTTGTGGGAATATTCAAATCTTGATTCGGTAAAAATAGTGCTTATGCTGATTTATTCGGGAGTGCGTGTGTCTGAACTTCTCAATCTGAAAATTTCAAATGTAAACCTTGACGAACAGACTTTCTTTGTTGAAAGTTCAAAGACCGATTCAGGTGTACGAACCGTGCCTATAGCAGACAAAGTACTGCCGTTTTGGCAGAAATTCATCAGCGATTCTCAATGTGGATATGTTCTGAATAACACCAATGGCAAGCCGCTGAAATACGATAACTTTAAACGCAACTACTGGACACCTCTGCAAAACGATTTAGGATTTGACCACACCATACACGAAACAAGACACACCTGCATTTCAATGCTTGTATCGGCAAATGTGAACCACACAATCATCAAAAAAATAGTCGGTCACAAGTCGAAAATGGACTTGACCGAAAAGGTTTACACCCACATAAACCCAAAAGAATTGGTGAACGCAATCAACAAAATATAGTCTTATATTATCCTGAATTGTTCATAATTATGTTCCGTAGCTTACATATAGCTAACAAAATCCCCCATTTTCCCCATTCCTATCCCCCTTGCAAGTTACCTGCACAACAGCCGTTTCTTATGTAGGGACGGCTGTTTTGTACCACATTTTCGGTCTGTTTTATGGTGATTTTCAAAATATTTAAATTAATTTTGAATAAAAAGCGAAAATCATGTTGACAAATCTGAAAATATGGTATATAATAATCAAGCTGTTGTTATTAAGCAACATTTCGAGGTGTAGCTCAGTTTGGTAGAGTGCTTGGTTTGGGACCAAGATGCCGCAGGTTCAAGTCCTGTCACCTCGACCATATCGAGTGTTCATAAGGGATTTGACTTATGAACACTCTTTTTGTTTTATCATATAATTTTTATGTCCGGGCAAGGGTAATACCTTGCTCTTTTTTATGCCGTGAATTGTTCGGTTATATACTCTACGGCAACACCTTTGCGTGTATCCGCAATATGGGTTTGTTTTGTGACGTTCGGCAATTCGATATATCCGATAAAACGGTAATATATAACGATTCGTTGCGTTCGACTTTTGCCTGTACCCTCTGTTTCAAAAATATCAATATGGTCAATCAGTTCTCGAAGCAGCGGTGATGTCAGATTATCCATTTGCATAAACCTGCGAATTGCCGATATGAATTTTCCATATTCCGAATTGGTGTTTTTCAACTCTTCGATTTTGTGTCGAGTATCCGCAATTTTGGCTTTTAAGTCCATACGCTCTTTTTCGTATTTATGAGATAACTCAACAAACCACTCATCACTGACTTTTCCGATTACATTATCCTCATACAATTTTTCATAAAGTTGCGATACCGTGTTGCTGCGTGTAATCGCTTTTTGCAGTTCCGACTCCAAAAACTTTTTGTCTTTTTCTCTTTCTTCGTCATTTTTCCGCAAAAGCAATTGTGCAAAATATGACTCGTCAATTTCCAACATTTCAACAAGTCGCCTTAATTCAAGTTTAACAACTTCTTCAAGGGCGTCTGCTCTGACATAATGTCTCCCGGGACAATTTCCACGATAATCAACTTTGTTGTCAGAACAAGTGAAATAGTGAATTTCTTTATTCGAGGTGCTTGTGTGGTATCTCATTTTACTGTGGCAATCTCCGCAATATATCAATCCGTTAAATATACTCCGTTCGCCGTTTTCTTTTTTCGGAGCCCGACGCTTTGTTTTTGAAATAAACTTCTGTACGGTTTCAAATGTTTCTCGGTCGATTATCGGCTCATTAACATCCTTGAATACAGCCCAATTTTCTTTGGAGTTTTCAATACGTCTTTTGTTTTTAAATGACTTGGAATATGTTTTGAAATTGATAATATCTCCGCAATACTCTTGTTGAGAAAGAATTTTTTGAATAGTTGTCTTACACCATTTGTATGGATTGGTTTGTGTTTTCTTTCCGCCTCTGTTCAGTCCTTTTGACCGCCAATAAGCCATAGGTATAAGCACTTCGTTTTCCTGCAATTCTCTTGCAATGGTTTCATTGCCTTTACCGTCGAGGCACATTTTGAATATGCTTTTCACAACGGTTGCGGCTTCGGGGTCAATTATCCATTTCTTTTTGTTTTCCGATGATTTCATATATCCGTATGGCGGTTGCGATAACGGCTCTCCCATACTGCCTCTGAGCCTGTGGGACGAACGAATCTTTTTTGAAATGTCTCTCGCATACATTTCGTTTAAGATATTCTTGAACGGTGCAATTTCGCTTTCTCCCTCGTCGCTGTCAATGGCATCGTTCACGGCGATAAAACGAACATTATGTTCGGGGAAATAGCTGTCGGTATAATTACCTACCGAAACATAATCACGGCCCAGACGGGATAAATCTTTAACCATTACGGCAGAAACAAGTCCGATTTCAATATCGTCGATAAGCTGTTGAAATCCGGGACGGTTGAAATTTGTTCCGGTATATCCGTCATCCACATAATATTTTGTATCCGTTAAGCCCATTTCTTTTGCTTTTTGTGATAGCAGCTTCTTTTGATTGCCTATGGAGTTGCTCTCGCTTTCCGTTCCGTCATCACGGGACAAACGACAATAAAGAGCTGTTATCCCTATTTGATTTTTGTTTTTCGACTGCATTTAATCCTCCTTTCCGACAGTCGAACAATCATATTCATCTGTCATTTTATCATTGATGCTGTCAACAGACAATTCTGCGAAATCGCCCGTGAGATATTTTTTTAATCTGTTATTCAAATGATTGCTGTCGCTATATTTTTTAATGTTAAAATCCTCAAATTTACCGCAAACGATATATCTTACTCCGTTTATCATATATTCGCCTGTACCCAAGCTGAAATTTACTATTTGCTTTTTCATATCATCTCTCCCTCTCACGCTGTCGGATTAAATATTTTCTGTAATGTTCGCAAGCTTTAATTATGAAATCTTCGGTCTTTTGTTTATCCAAACCTTTTGGCAAGACATCACGCAGCTTGTCGGCAGGTATTCGCACTTGCTCTTTTTGATTTGGCTTTTCTTCATTGAGAACGGCGAAAACCGTATCGACGAAAAAGTTGCCGTCTTTACTGAATTTTCTTAATCGCTGTGCCTGGGATAATGACGGTGTTGTGTCGGTAAATTCTATTTGTTCAAGTAATATTTGTTGTTCATATTCCGACAGATATGAAAGTTCAACCGCAGGAGTAAAGGCTATCCTTTCCTCGTCAACAAGTTTAAGTAATTCGGGTATTAAGTATGTTAAGCGGATATATCGCTGAACATTTCTGCCGCTTTCGGTATCGGATATGTTATCTCTTGACTTGTGGACAACTTGTCCATAAGTTTTACCTTGATGTTTCAAAGCCTCTGATTTCATTTTGTATGCAAAAGCTTTTTCGCTCGGTAAAATATGTTCACGGTGTATGTTTGAATCCACCATTTGCACAATCGCCTCGTCTTTTGTGAGTTCTTCGATTATTGTGGGTACGCTTGTTATCCCGAGTTCCTTGCAGGCTTCAACTCGTCTGTGTCCGCTGATAATTTCATATTTACCTGCCGGAAAAGAACGAACGATTATCGGTTCAAGCAATCCGTTTTCTTTTATGCTTTCTGTTAATTCTTGTTGCTCAATTCCGCTTCTTTTCTTAAACGGATGATTTTCAAAAGGAACAAGCAAATCTATACTTATGTTTTTTATCATTTTTCTGCCTCCTTCAATATTTCAACTTTTTTGAGGGAAATACCCTTATGGTTTTTCTCATAAATCAATCTTAAATTTGTTCCGTTATCTATCTCGTAAAAGCCAAGATAACTCTGCCACCAAAATACAGGTGTGATTATTTTTCTTCCGTCACTTAGCCGAAGAAAAAGTCGCATCATATTTCGACTTGCCTCTGCTCGCATTATTAACTTTGCGAAGTATTCGCCCTCTTTGTCAATAAATTTGTAGTCGGAGGTAATGATGTGTTCTTCTCTCATTTCTTCTCTTGTGTAAACTTTGTTTTGAATCATAATATATCCCTTCTTAATAAATTCTTTTTATCGGAAAGTAAAAGCTATATATTTATTTATATATTTATACGGCTGCTCTCCGTTTTGTTTTTAATCACCGATTTATCGTTGCTTTACACCTCTGTTTCTGTATTGATTTGGTGTCGAAATCGGTAATTTTTTCTTTTGTATCGACATTTTATTGAAAACAAGTATCGCTATATCAAATTAACCGCTGTCATCATATTCACGGCGATTTTTAACACTTTTTGCACCTCTTTTAGATTTGTACTTCGGGCAGAAAACAACGATTGCCTTGTGACTTTGCTTGCATTTGTTTTTGCATTTGAGGCAAAGGCCGTTGTATGTTCTTCTGCCTGTTTCGGGATTTATGAAAAAATCCCATTCTTGTTTTGCTTTCTTTGATAATCTCGGCATTGTAAAAACTCCCTTCACTTGTTTGAACCGGGAAAGGCATTTTGCACCCCCTATTTGCAAATAAATTTTCACCTCTCACTTGGTAGGCAACGAAAACGGTCAAAAATTAACCCTCTGACAAATATTTTTTATTAACCCCCTTCACTTGTTTGAACAGAGAACGCTTTTTTTGGGGGTGCTTTTGAAAAATTTATATTTTTTAATATTTACCTCTCTATTCATTTGGACAAAGGGTGCCGAAATGCACACCCAAAATTGACGGTTTAATAAAAATTATTTGGGAAATTTTTTTATGCCCTCTACTTGTTTGAACCGTGAGCAAAAAAGTCAGGGTATTTCGGCGAAAAATTTGCAAAAAAATAAAGTCCCTTGTTTCTTGAAAGTTCAAAAAAACGAAGGACTGGGTATGTAAAAATATTTAATTGTAATTGCAACGCACAAATTTAGCGAGCAGACCATTTGTATATCCAAACGGTAATTTTGCTCTTTAGGGACACCCTAAGACCTGTTGAAAACAGTTTATTATTACAGAAAAATACCTTCGGGTTGTTTCGTATATCGGAAATTGAATAAAACTATAATTTTGAATAAATATTTAGGGCTGTAAATACAAAAAATTGGCGTTCGCAAACTTATTGTGTTGAATATTTCTGCTCCGAATGTTATAATTGATTCAAACAGGCAAGGAGGTCAATTATGAAAGTCAGCTATGACAAATTATGGAAAATATTGATTGATAAAAAAATGAAAAAATATCAATTAAGAGAACAAGCTCACATAAGCAGCAATTCTGTTGCAAAGTTAAGTAAGGGAGAATTTGTCAGTATGGAAGTCCTGCTTAAAATATGCGAAACCCTTGATTGTGATATAGGCGATGTATGCGAATTTTATAAGGATGACGGAGAAACCAAAAATGCATAAAACAAAAGAACAAATATCATACAATATGCAACAGGTTAAATCCAAAAACACAAAGATAGAAGTTATGCTCAGAAAAGAACTTTGGTCAAGAGGTTTGCGTTATCAAAAGAACAGTAAAAAAGTATTCGGAAAACCCGATATTGTTTTTATCGGCAAAAAGGTTGCCGTGTTTTGCGACAGTGAATTTTGGCACGGTTATGATTGGGATAATAAGAAAAAGGAATTTAAATCACATCAAGAGTTTTGGATTCCTAAAATTGAAAAAAACATTGCTCGAGATAATTTGGTAAATGAAACACTTGAAAATTCGGGTTGGACAGTACTTAGATTTTGGGGCAATGATATAAAAAAGAATTTACAGGCGTGTGCCGATGAAATTGAGAGGACGGTAAAAAGTAAAAATGACTAAATATAAATCTATTGATTTGTTTGCGGGAATCGGTGGCATTCGTCTTGGATTTGAACGAGCCTTCGGGGATGAAATTAACACGGTTTTTGTAAGTGAGTGGGATGAATATGCACAGAAAACATACAAGGCAAATTTCAAAGATGATTTTGAAATTGCGGGAGATATAACCAAGATAAACGAAACCGATATTCCGCAATTTGATATATGTCTTGCGGGGTTTCCTTGCCAAGCATTCAGTCTTGCGGGAAAAAGACAAGGGTTTGATGATAATTATAAAGGTCTTTGCCGAGGCACTTTGTTTCTTGATGTTGCGAGAATTTGCGAAGCAGACAAACCAAAGGTTATTTTTTGTGAGAATGTCAAGGGATTAAAGATTCACGACAGAGGAAGAACATTTGAAATAATTAAAAAAACTTTTGAAGATTTGGGTTATAAAGTTTTCAGCGATGTACTTAACAGTAAAGATTTTGGAGTTCCCCAGAACAGAGAAAGAATATATATTGTGGCTTTCAGAAATGATATTGCACCCGAAAAATTTGAATTTCCAAAGGCGACGGATGATACAAAAAGGCTGAAAGATATTATAGAAGAAAAGCCTGTACCGGCTAAATATTATTTAAGCGATGTCTATGTTGAAACCCTCAGAAGGCACAAAGCCCGTCACGAGGCTAAAGGCAACGGCTTCGGATACGAAATTCGTGAATGGGACGGTATTGCCGGTGCTATTGTATGCGGCGGAATGGGCAGAGAACGCAATTTGCTGATTGATAAACGACAAAAAGATTTAACACCGACAACACACATTAAAGGCGAAGTCAACAAAGAGGGTATCAGAAAAATGACTCCGAGAGAATGGGCTCGTTTGCAGGGATTTCCCGATACTTTCACTCTGCCTCTTGCAGATGTCCATCTTTATAAACAATTCGGAAACAGCGTAACCGTTAATGTTATAGAAGCAATAGCAAAACGAATTAAGGAGGTACTTGATAATGCCTAAGCTTTCAGGAAACAAAGGCGAATGGAGTGAAATATATGCGTTCCTCCGTTTACTTGAAATAAAGAAATTGTATGCAGCAGATTCTCAGCTTAATAAAAAAGACGATATGTTTTACAATATCATAAACATTATCCGTACCGAACCTGTGGGAAAACTTGAATTCAGAATAAACAGAACGGAAGATACAATAACTGTTTTTAATACCGACGACAGCACGGAATTATTAACGCTTCCTTGTTCCGAATTCAAAAATGCGGCAGACAGACTGTACTGCGAAATAATTGAAACAAACGCTTCTGCATTTGCTTTGCCTGATACGGAAGAATTTCTTGATACATTGAACATCGGTGTGCTTAAAGCGAAATCTACCGACAAAGCCGACATTCGGATAAAAATCCACGATATAAATACAGGCTACGAAACAGTTCAAGGTTTCAGTATAAAATCAAGACTCGGCAGTCCGTCAACTCTTGTTAATGCCGGTAAAACAACAAACTTTGTTTTTGAAGTAACAGGAAATATTGATGATGCGGTTGCGCAGGAATTCAATACCTGTTCCAAAAAATTCAAAGACAGGTTTGAAGTGCTTGCCCAAAACAACTGTGATATAAGTTACCATTCAATGGAAAACGATGTTTTTGAGAGCAATTTACAACTTATAGACGGAGATTTGCCGAAGATTTGCGGTTATATGCTAAAAGAGTATTATTCGTCGGGAATAAATACCGTAAAAAGTTCTCTTGAATCGTTAAGTGTTCATAACCCTATCGGATATGATTTGTCAAAAGGTCATCCGTTTTATGAATATAAGTTCAAAAAATTTCTTGCAGAATGTGCGCTCGGTATGCTTCCGTCAAAAGTTTGGGACGGTACGGCAGACGCAACAGGCGGATATATTATAGTCAGAGAAGATGGTGAGGTTTTGTGTTATCATCTGTTTAACAGAAACGAATTTGAAACCTATCTGATAAATAACACTAAATTTGAAACAGCAAGTACATCCCGTCACGAATTCGGAAGTATATACAAAGATAACGGAAAATATTATATCAAGCTGAATTTGCAGGTTAGATTTATAAAATGAGGTATATATATGTTAAAGAAACTTGGAATAGTAAAGACAAAGAATAAAGGATATAAAGTATTTATGGAACATATCGCTCCGGATTTTTTAGATAATACTATGATTCCCAGCGAGTATGTTAAGTTTTGTTGGAAAAAATACGAAACATCAGGTGTGTCCAGAACAAATTCTTTAAACGGTACAATTTTTGAATTAATTATAGCAACATTGTTTGTCAAAGAAGGGTTGGTACCCCTGCATTTACAAGCGCAAGTTGCATTTGTGCCTAATGTAAATTTTGATGCAATTTTGTATACAAACGAAACAGGACCGATTGGTCTTAGTTTAAAAACAAGTTTGAGAGAAAGATATAAACAAGCTGACTTAGAGGCTATTGCGTTGAAATATGTACACAGAAAAGCTGAGAACTATCTGTTAACTATGGATGCAACAGAAGCCGGTATGGTTTCAAATAAAATAAAAAACGGGGATGTGCTGGGACTTAATCAAGCAATACTTACAACATCCGATGAATTTAACAATTTTATTGATGAATTAAAGAAGAAAAAGTTTGTTTCTCCAGGTTCAGTTGAAATAATTAAAGCCTCAAGAACGATTACAAGTGATGACATCGCAGCAGCTTGCAAAAAATAATTATGGTTATTTGCAGTTTATTCGCAGGTATCGGCGGAATTGATTTGGCTTTTAAGCAATCGGGTTTTGAAGTGGTATGGGCAAATGAATTTGACAAAGATGCTTGTAAAACTTACAGACATAATTTCCCTGATACCTTGTTATCCGAATGTGATATAAGAAAAGTTAACACAGATGATATACCGGATTTTGATATTCTCGCCGCAGGATTTCCGTGTCAATCGTTCTCGGTATGCGGTAACAAAAAAGGTTTCGCCGATGAAAGAGGTAATCTTTTCTTTGAAATAATGAGAATAGCAGACGCTAAAAAGCCTAAAATTATTTTCCTTGAAAATGTCGCTAATCTTACCGAACACGATAACGGCAAAACCTTTAACCGCATACACAATGAGCTTTCCGATAGGGATTATTATATACGATATCTCATTGCGGATGCTTGCAACTACGGAATACCGCAACACAGAACGAGAACATATATCGTCGCTTTTAAGGATTTTGATATGTGTAATAAATTTCAATTTCCGAAAGAGCAACCGCTCAAAAAGCACATATTTGATATTATCGACCGAAGCGTAAAAGCAGATGACAGCTTTTATCTTAATGAGAATTCTGTACAGTATCAAAAGATGAACGCCGCTATAACGGACGAAAATCAAATATATAGATTTTCTGATTACGGTATTCAAAAAAGCAAAGACGGTATTTCTTTTACGCTTAAAGCCAATATGGGGACTTGGTATAATCGTGTGCCGATTATAAAAGACAACTTTGGAATCAGAACGATTACACCGCAAGAATGTCTTGCCTTGCAGGGATTTCCTAAATCGTTTGATTTTCCCGATATTCCGATGAAAAGTATGTATAAACAATGTGGGAACACAGTGGTTGTGCCAATTGTAAGAAGAATTGCAACTGCTTTTGGAAACGATTAATTTCCTATATATAAAATCATAATGGATTACTGATTAGGAGGGAGTTTAGATGAAAATTGACCTTCATTGCCACACAAAACAAATTAAAAGTGGTGATGGTTCAGGAAGAAATGTTACTAAAGAGCTGTTCTGTAGGAAAATATTTGATGCTGATGTGAAAATTGTAGCTATTACAAATCACAATTCCTTTGATAAAGAACAATTCTGTGACTTTAAAGACGCTGTCTCAGAAAATTGTCAGCTATGGCCTGGTGTTGAAATTGATATTAAACAGTATAATCATTCTCGTTGGCATTTAATTGTAATAGCCAATCCTGATAATGTAGAAACTTTTTCAAACTCGGTAAACAAATTGTTTTCTGGAGAAAATTTAGAAACTTGTACACACACGATTAAGGAAGTATATGATTGTTTAAATAAATGTGACGTTATTTATATTGCACATTTCCATAAAAAACCTGCAATTTCAGAAGAAGATAGACAAGATTTATTTAATATTGTTAATGACTCTTCTCGTGTATTTGATGAAACTTCCGACAACAGAACATTAGGTGTCTTTGCAAACTATGGATATAATGTTATGATCGGAAGTGATGTTAAAGATTGGAATCAATATGAACTTTCCACATTTGCTGATCTTAGATTACCCATAGCTAATTTTCAGCAGTTTTGTATGTTAGCCAAACGTGATGAAACAATTATAAATACATTGTTAAATAAGCGAGAAACATATAATCTTATTGCAAGTCCTCATAAGTCTGTGAAAATTCCAATCACAATATATCAAGACGTAAATATAATATTCGGTCAAAAAGGAACTGGAAAAAGTGAAATTCTATCATCACTGTATAATCAAATGCTTTCAAATGGAATGAATTGCAAAAAATATATTGGTTCTGAAAAAGACGATGATTTTAAGGCACTCTTAAAAACACAAGATATGGATAGAGACTTATCAAAAATTGAAGCAAATGGTTGTGATGAAGAATTAAAAAGAATTTTTGAATGGAACGATACCAATCCAACTATGTTTCAAAGCTATATAAATTGGTATTCTACAAAAGATAACAGCAAGAATAAAAGCAGAATGAAAATTACTGATTCTACTGCGTTGGTGGTTGATAACCCACAACGGTATACGTTATATAGTTCCGATAGAAAGAGTATTAAACAGTTAATCAAAACATTAAAAAGTATTAATTGCGAGTTGTACTTGGACGATAATGATATTTCTCGTCTAAACAAATCAATATCGAAAATCGAACAAAACAATTATAAATTATTATTAAGAGATATTATTGACATAAAATCAACGGAAATAACAAATTATAGTTTGGAAAAAATCAAAAACATTGCTGATAGAAATTCTGATACTGTTTCAAAACCTTCATCTACAGGGTTTAGAGAATTTGCAAATAATCGTTTGTCCTTATTAAGAGATATTAATGTGATAAAAAAAGTTCTTGCAAAACCAGAATATAACGAACGAACTATTTTAGGCACAATAGAAGAAAAAGGGACTATTTATATCAATAAAAAATACAGATTTCTTTGCAAAGATTCTAAAACAGCAGAATTTTCTGTTGGCATAACAAAATTAAATAAAATAGTTGATTTGATAAATGAAATTGCAAATGAATTTGAATCTTCGTCAATTTCCACAAAAATTAATGAATTAGTTCTCCTTTGTAACGAAGAGAATATAGTATCATTAAAATCGTTCTTAGGATTGTCAAAACAAATAGTGACAGAATCAAATGAAGAATACTTGCCATCGAATGGAGAAAAGGGTATTCTGTTACTTCAACGAACCTTGTCAGAAGATGCAGATGCCTATTTTTTAGATGAACCAGAACTTGGAATGGGGAATTCTTTTATTGATACAAATATCAGACCAATTATTTCTTCTCTTGCAAAGCAACATAAAACTATAGTCGTAGCAACGCACAATGCTAATATCGCCGTGCGAACCCTACCATATTTATCTATTTTTAGAACTCATCAAAATGGCGAATACAATACTTACATTGGTAATCCGTTCAATGATAAATTAAAAAACATTTCAGATGAAACAGATGTAAAAAGTTGGACTAAAGAGAGTTTACATACACTTGAAGGCGGCAAAGAAGCTTTTTATGAAAGGAAAAGTATATATGAAACGAGTGGAGAATAAAATAGTAAAAGTAGTATTAACTGTTATGGGAGAAACTGATGTGTTAGTTTTTTTGCTTGATGAAAACGATTCAGAGAAATATGTAATTGATTTGAACGATTCTTCTTGTCAGATTAAAATCAAAGATGTTTTTTCAAAGCTTTTAGAAGAGTTAATTGAATTCGATATTAATTTAGACTTAGAAATTCAAGAAGGATATTCAAAAGGATTGTATAAAGATGTTTGTAAAGAATACATTGCAGAACTTAATAAAGAATTAGTTCAGGTAAAAAACTCAATAAAGAAAGAGTTGCAATAATTTTCTATTTAACGTATTGATTGTCCATACGGTCAGTACAATTCAATATATTTCTTATAGGTCTAAGTGGTGGTTTTGCTATCCAAATACACGGCTTGCTGAGATTGTGCAAAAAGCGGGCAAGCTACCGTTTGGATATCCAAATGGTCTGCTTGCTAAGATTATGCATTGCAACTTGGCAAACAAAATTAAGGCACAGCTTTCGGGAAAGTTTCCGTCGGCTGTGCCTTGTTCTCAGTTAAATATTATTTGTGAATTTACAATTTCCGTTGCTCGATTGCGAATATTATTCATCTTTTGCACCCATAACATCATATCGGTTGCTTTGAGTTCTTCGGTAATTTTTTCTTCTTTGGCAAGTGCTTTAACGAGTTCAGAGAACATCTTTTCTGCTTGTTCTTCGATGTCGGCAAGGTATGAATTGAGCTGACCGCTTGTCAGCAAATTGTAATAACGCACTTTGTGGTTTTGTTTCAAATATCGTTTGTGCCTCATTGCCCATACACAGATATTCATTTCTTTTTCTTCCGCCGATAACGAAAGATTAGGCAATAAATAATCACCCGCCTGCATATAAGCACCGCCGTTATTTTCAAAAATTGTTTTCATATTAAAACCTCCTTGATTTATAGTAAGTTCATTATACGAAAAACAAATTAGAATTGCGAATGTGCGGATTATTATTTGAATATGATGTTCGACTATCGGTAAAACTGTATTTTACCAAATCCTATATGAACATCCGCACCAAAAAAGGTGGTTTTTTAACCACCTTTTATTTTTTATCAAAATTACTTAAAATGCCTTAAAAGTGGCTTAAACACTGGGTTTTTGAGATTTCAAAAATTCAGTTGAGTAATTTTGAATTAAGTTAAAACAAGATAAAATGCAGTCAAACTTACTGTCAAACTTACTGTCATTTTAGTTTGCCTGCCGATTTTCAAGGAAACAAGATAATATATTTTTAAATTTTATTACACCGTAACACAAAAGATTTTTCTATTATTAAAACAACAAAGAGGTTAAGCAATTTTTTCCAATGCTTAACCTCTTTTTTTATTTTGTTGATTACAAAGCATTCCCATACCATAACAATCCTCTATATTTTTGTTCTCAATTAACATTATGCTTCATCACCTACAAAACTGTATATTGTCATCTTAATACTCCTTTCTATTTTAAATATGATTACTTTTCTATTAAAAAGTGTACCACATATAAATCACAACCAGTAAAATTAAGTTATACTTCAGTAAATTTTACAAATTACTGAAATACATTAATAGCTATAAACATTAACACCATAGCTACTAAGGAAGAAATAATTACCAAGATACCTAAAAAGCTATTCCTACCATAAGTTATACTATATAAATGATTCTCATATGTCGCTACCAAAGCTACAATAAAAAACATTACAAGGAAAATATATAAAATTATCATAAGTACAACCACACCTTTACTTTTATTTCTATTATATTTTACCATATATTATAATTAAATTGAATACTTTCTTGTATAGAAATATTATTTTCTATACAAAAGAAAAAAGGACTCAATATTGAGTCCTCTTCCCTTGAAGTATTAAACCATGATTAAAGTAGTTAATATCAAATGTTATCTGTACTCGTAGTGACCGCCGTCTTTGACTTTCTCGTCATAGGCTTCTTTCCAATAGCCGTCTTCTACTGTCTTTGTACCTACCTGAACCTGCTGTTCTTCAGCATGATAAGAACCGCTACCACCATGATCCATTTCCCATTCCAAATGATCTAATAAAGTATTAGAGTCAGGTAACTGTTTACCGCAATCGTTACATACATTAATGTAACCATAATTGTATACAGGTTCTTCATGAGTACCTGTCACAATCCATTTTCTTTCATGGTGTACTGTCTTGTAATCATCCACCCATACCTTCTGCTTTGGCTTTTCTGTAGGTGTTTCAGTCTTTGATGACTCACTCGGCTTAGATGCTGGCTTCTGGTTATTACTTGAAGAGTTGCTTGGCTTAGCTGGCGTCTGATTATTACTTGAAGAGTTGCTCGGCTTAGACGCTGGCTTCTTGTCGTTATCAGATGTATTTGCCTTTGAAGAGTTGTCTTTCTTTGAAGATGTATTTGACTTAGTATCTTCTTTCTTTTCGGTGTTACCCTTATTGCTGTTGTTTTTGTTAGATACTGTAGTTTTTACATCGTCAACCTTAACTGTAACTGTCTTACCGTCATCGGTTTTTACTTCTACTTTGCCGTCTTTTACTTCGACTTTCTTACCATTCTTGTCTGTGATGTTGCCGTCTTTGTCGACCTTGATTTCACCCTTGTCTACCAAATCTTTAACTGCCTTTGGTACTGTTACCGCAGGGACTGTAGTTGCCTGTGCAGTGGTCTGAGCAGAAGTTGTTGCGGTCGGAACTTTGTCACTTTTACAACCTGCAAGAAGACTTGTGCCGACTGTTGTGCCTGCAAAAAGTAAGGTCATACCGCAAGCCATAGCTATGACTTTTGTCTTAACCGCTGTAACTGCACCTGTCTTAACCGCAGTTGCGGTACTCGATTTTACCGCTGTTGAAACACCCTTTGAAGCCACAGTTACAAGGCTTTCTCCGTTTGGAAGTGTGATTTTTATGCTCGGAACGCAAAGGCTCTTTGCTTCTTCCTTGAAAATAGTTGTAAAGAAAGGTACAACAACAAAACCGTGAAGCTTGTCACCGCTTTTGTTTTCGTAATCTTCAATTGCAGTTTTCATCTTTGCCCTTGAATAATTGAGCCTTGAAAGCACAGTACCCCTTGAACATTCAAAGACTTCTGCGATTTCATCAACAGTCATTTCATTAAAATAGTGCATAATCACTGTCTGATACTGAACATCGGACAGTACTTCCTGCATAATCGAAAGAATAATTTCTCTCTTTGCCTTGTCTGAAATGTATTCTTCGGGAATTGATATACGCTCGTCAACTATTGCCTGATTTTCAAAAATTTCATCGTCCAGTTGGATTTCACCTTTACCTTTCAAATAATTTTTGCACTTATTAACGGCAATTCTGTTAAGCCAACTTCTGATTTGTGATGATTTTTCCAAAGATTGGATTTTTAAAAAAGCCGTTATGTAAGTTTCCTGCATAATGTCCTGTGCAGTTGTTTCGTTCTTTAAAAAGCTGATACAAGTAAACCACACTTCACGCTCTGTAAGCTTGTAGAGCTTTTCAAATGATTTGTTATCTCCCTTTTTAATTTTCTCTACTAAGTGGGAAATGTTCATAAAATAACCTCCTCTCATTTCCTTTCATAATATAGACAATTTAAAACGGCTTTTGATTTTATAAAATCCGAAAAAATTTTAAAATTTTTCAAATTTTGTCGATTTTTTTAAAAAGCAAATATTTTTCGCATAAAACAAAAAGTGCGTAGCTGAAGCTACGCACGAAAAATACATAGCTTTGATTGTTGCGACACAATATTTCACTTATAAGGTGTGAAAAGTAAAGCCTGTATTTTTACCGAAATAAAAATACACACTTAGGTGAACTTAAAATTAAATTTTTGTTTGGCATTTTTATTTTAGCATACAATATGTGAAAATTCAATATTATTTAAATTAACTTTTAAAATTTATGTAAAAGAATTTAACAATATCAATTCCGTACTATCATATTTCTGTTTATCAAGCATCCCGTTTACAAGCAAAAGTATATCGTTGTATCATTGTTATTATACAGAATTAAATTTGCATAAAAAATCAGGCAATCATTATGACTGCCCGATTTGTTTTTGGAAAATTTACAATTTTAATCCTATTATGCACTGTTTTACACGCACTAACCGTAATCAGAGTGCCATGACTTTTTGAGAGATTTCTGCCGGAGATGACACTGTGCCAACGCATTTGTAATCTTCGGTTTCTTCCTTGGTTCTAAAGCCCCAGCCATATAGCACAGCGAGGAAGTCCATACCTATTTCTTCCGCACCCTTTGCCTCAATTGTGCTGTCACCGACAAGGATACTTTCTTCAACGGAAACTCCTGTCTGCTCACACGCCTGCAAAAGCAGATGACTCTTTGTGAGGTTTGTACCGACATCTGTTGCACATACTGCGTCGAAAACCTCCGACACCTCGTAGGTTTCAAGCATATCCGTTGTGAACATTCTGTGCTTTTGAGTTGCTATTGCAAGCTTAAAACCGCTTTTCTTGAGTTCACGAAGAGCGTCATAAATTCCGTCATAGACGGTGAACATCTCTTTTCCTTTCTGGGAATAAAGCTTGCTGTAATTCTTTACGGCATATTCAATTTCGTCATCACTCATATTAAAGAGCGTTTTAAATCCGTATTCAAGCGGTGCGCCGATTACTCCGTAGAGTGCGCTGTGTTCAACAGGCTCATAGCCCATTGCAACTGCTGTTGTATTGAAACAATATAAAATTCCGGGGGCTGTGTCGGCAAGAGTGCCGTCAAAGCCAAAAACAACTAATTTTTTCATAAAACCACCCAATCTGCAAATAGATAAATTCATAAACAATTTTTTACAAAAGTCTTTGTCCTGCAAATATGGAAATACATCTCAAGGGGAATTATACCATTTTACGGAGATAAATACAATACTAATTTCTCCACAAGTATTAATTTGGGAATAAAAGTGCCGAAAAATATGCAATTATTGTTCTTTTGCAAGCATATGCCAATCGAAACAAGTCGAAAACCAGAGCTTTCAACTTACTTTATTTCTTGACAACATCGTGCGTGCGTTATAAAATTAAAGTATATTACATTGAAAGGTTATTATATTATGGCTTCTACAAAGCATAAAGATCCCGCTGCTAAGCCAAAAGAAAAATATTCGGTACAGCAGGCGCTCACAAACTATTATCTGCTTATTATGTTCACGCTTTTTCCGTTGTTTTTTACCGACGCATATTTTAACATCAGGCATGACAAGTATTACTTTTTCATTATATTGACGGGTATTCTCGTTATTGCGGAATTTCTTATTATTATGACCGCAAGCGTTGATAAACCGCCGGAAGACTCAAAGCTTGAAAAGCCTAAACCAAAGCATTTGTATGAAGAGCTTTCGTTTATGGACTGGGCATTTATTGTATTTCTCGGGATAAATGTCATTTCAACGCTGTTGTCTGCAAACCCTTTGGATGCACTTCTGGGTACTCAGGGACGAAACAACGGTCTTGTGCTTATGGCATTTTACACCGCAGCATATTTTATGATTACAAGGTGCTTTAAATATTTTGAATACATATTCGTTGCGCTTGCGTTCGGTTCAATGATAGTTTATGCACTTGCGGTGCTTAACTCATTCTATATTGATCCTCTCGGGATGTTTACTCTTCTCACCGACCAACAGACTATTACCGACTTCACTTCAACAATCGGCAACAAAAATCTGCTTTCAAGCTACATCTGCATCGCTATGCCTGTTATGATTGCAATGTCGGTTATCACGGAGAAAACCTTGCTCAGGGCAATTTATCTTATTGCAACAGGATTTGGCTTTGCGGCTCTTATGACTGCCGACAGCGATTCCGGCATTCTCGGCATGGCTGTATTTATGATTATTTACCTTGTATGGTTTTCAAACAGCCTTGTCAGACTGAAAAGATTTTTCCTTTCGTCAACTGTTATGCTGTTGTTTGCAAAGCTGCTCAGATTGTTCTCGCTCTGCTTTGACGACAAAAGCAAGGGCTTTGATAAGTTTCAGGAAATTTTCGTTTTCTCAGGCATCGGCTGGATATTGCTTGCAGCTTGTGCCGTTATTACAGTTTTTTTGTATCTTATTGATTACAAAAAACCAAACATCACAATTTCAAAAGCCGTGCCGATTGCTCTTGCCGTTGTATTCGGATTTTGTGCTGTTGCCATGATAGGAATTATGGTTTATTTCAGCTGTATTGACACCAAAACCGACCTCGGCAGTTTTGAAAGAATTATCCGCTTTAACGATATATGGGGTACGCACAGAGGCTTTATGTGGATAAGGTCGATATGGATTTTCGGCGACGCTTCATTCATTGAAAAGCTGTTCGGCGTAGGTCCGGATATGTTCTACTCCGCATTCAGTCCGTACTTTGACGACCTTTCAAAATACGGTGACAGCTCAACAAATGCCGCCCATAACGAATATCTAAACTACCTTATCACAATCGGAATTACGGGACTTCTCTCCTATCTTGCCATTGTGTGCGGTACGATTAAGAACGCAGTTAAGTATGCAAAGGAAAATCCGATGCTGATTGCGTGCGTTTCGGCTGTTATCTGCTATGCTGTTCAGTCTGTTGTAAACCTTTATCAGCCGATTACAACTCCGCTGTTTTTCATCTTCATAGCTTTGTGCGAGGCTTTTGTAAGAAACGCCAAGGCTGAAAAATCTGCCGTATCTGCCGTATAAATATTATGACTGCATTTCAATTCGGATAAGAAGATTCTGCATTGACTCGTTGCGGTCACGGCGGTATCGTCCCAGCTCGTAGAGGCTGTCGGGATTTTTAGTAATTATATTGGGCTTTTCCGTACAGGTTAGTGTACACGAAAAGCCCATTTCTTTTATCAGCTTTTCGGTCAGGTCATTTTTTGCACCGAACGGATATACAAAGCAGGTCGGTTTTTTCCCTGTTGCATTTTCAAGCAAGCCTTGAGCTTTGACAACATCTTCCGTAAGAATAGATTTATATGCTTCGTCACTCTCCCCCGCTTTTGGCAAAACACCCTTTCGTGATTTCAAAGAATGCATATCGTACGAATGATTCTGAATTTCAACATAGCCCGAATCGGACATTTCTTTCATATCGTCAAAAGTTATATGCCCGTAGGTCACGGAAATGTCCTTGGTTTCGGTGAATTTTTCGGACACTGACGCAACCGGAGATATGACCGCCTTGCAGTTGTATTTTTCAAGCAAAGGGAGTGCATAATAATAATTATTATAATAGCCGTCGTCAAAGGTCAGCATAATGCATTTTTCGGGCAATGATTTTTTGCCGTAAACATAATCGGTAAGGTCTTTTACAACAACGGTTGTGTAGCCGTTTTCGGCAAGATATTTTAAATCGTTTTCAAAAAGAGTCGGCGAAACGGTGTAGTCATTTTGCAGTTTTTCATCCTTTAAAAGTGAGTGATACATTATTACGGGCAGTTTTACGCTGTCGGTATCAGCCGTTGTTTCTTTTACTGCACCTGTCATTACCGATATTAAAATTACTGCAGACAGGAAGAGTGCCGTAAAAATGATAATTTTTACTGTTTTGTTTGATTTCACTATATTTCCTCCCAATTCTTTGTGCAAGATTTTTTATTTATAATTCTTTATTGTAAATATAATCAAACATCTGCGTGATAGAATATAGTCAAAGTTAATACTGATTACTGATTTTGGTCAATCGGTACTGACTAATATTGCATAAGGATTTATGAATTATGGCAAAAAGAAATTTCAGCTCAAAACGCAATGCAATTTACAACGCTGTGTGCGGTACGGACACTCATCCGAGCGCACGCTGGGTTTATGATAAATTAAAACCCGAAATTCCCGACCTTAGTCTTGGCACGGTTTACAGAAACATTGCTCTTTTTAAGGATGAAGGAAAGGTCAGCGTTATATGCAATGTAAACGGTGAGGAGCGTATTGACGGCAACACAGAGCCACACCCCCACTTTGTCTGCAACAAATGCAATGCAGTTATTGATGTTGAAGACAATCAAAATGCTGATGACCTTAAGTCACAGCTTGCCGAAGAGGGATTTAAGGTAGAAAACAGATTTGTTATCTACTACGGCATATGTCCTAAATGTTCGGCAGAAGTACACTAATATTTATTACAAAGGAGAAGTAATTATGAAATGGTATTGCACAGTATGCGGTTATGTTTATGAAGGTCCCGAAGCTCCCGAGGCTTGCCCTGTTTGTAAGGCACCGAAGGAAAAATTCAAGCAGATGGACGAGGAGGCATCTTTCGCAACAGTTCACGAGGTTGGCGTTGCTCAGGGCGTAAGCGAAGATATTCTCAAGGATCTCAGAGCTAACTTTGAGGGAGAATGCAGCGAAGTCGGTATGTATCTTGCAATGGCAAGAGTTGCAGACAGAGAAGGCTATCCCGAGGTTTCTGCCGCATTTACAAAGTATGCTTTTGAAGAGGCTGAACACGCTGCCAAGTTTGCAGAGCTTTTAGGCGAAGTTCTTACAGACAGCACAAAGAAGAATCTTCAGATGCGTGTAGATGCAGAAACAGGTGCTTGCGAAGGTAAGTTTGACCTTGCAAAGCGTGCAAAGGCTCAGAACCTTGACGCTATTCATGACACGGTTCACGAGATGGCAAAGGATGAAGCAAGACACGGCGCAGGCTTTAGAGGTCTTCTTAACAGATACTTTAAGTAATCATTAAAACAATAAAAAATCAAAAAAGTCAGCTTGATAATCGTATGACCAACAACTAACCGATTACACAACAGACTTTGAACAGGAGATTTGATAGTATGAAATATGTATGCGATGTTTGCGGATATGTTTACGATCCTGAAATCGGCGATCCCGATAACGGCGTTGATGCAGGCACAGCATGGGAAGATGTACCCGAGGATTGGGTATGCCCTCTCTGTGGTGTAGGCAAAGACGAATTTTCCGCAGAAGAATAATTAACAAATTGGCAATTTGGGAGCAGGCAATGCTTGCTCCCTTTTGTGTGTACGGGAGTAAATTATGAAAAAATTAATTTCGTGGAATGTAAACGGACTTCGTGCCTGTGTTACAAAGGGCTTTGAGAACTTTTTTAAAGATGTTGACGCAGATATTTTCTGTCTTCAGGAAACAAAGCTTCAAGAGGGACAGATTGACCTCTTGCTTGAAGGATATCATCAGTATTGGTGCTATGCCGACAAAAAAGGCTATTCGGGAACGGCTATGTTCACAAAGGAAGAGCCTTTGAATGTATGTTACGGGATCGGCATTGACGAACACGACCATGAGGGCAGAGTTATCACGGCAGAATTTGACAATTGCTTTGTTGTCACCTGCTACACTCCAAACTCGCAAAGCGAGCTGAAAAGGCTTGATTACCGAATGAAGTGGGAGGATGATTTCAAGGCATATCTGAAAAATCTTGAAGAAAAAAAGCCTGTTATTATGTGCGGTGATTTGAATGTTGCACACAAAGAAATTGATTTGAAAAATCCGAAAACCAACCGTAAAAATGCAGGCTTTACCGATGAAGAGCGTTCAAAGATGACAGCGTTGCTCGATGACGGCTTTATCGACACCTACCGCTATTTCTATCCCGATACAGAGGGCGTGTATTCGTGGTGGTCATACAGATTCAAGGCTCGTGAAAAAAATGCGGGCTGGCGTATTGACTATTTTATCGTTTCAAAAGCTCTTGAAAGCAAGCTTGACGGTGCAAAAATCCATACCGAAATTTTAGGTTCTGACCATTGTCCCGTTGAACTGACTATTGACATTTAAAAAGCAAAATAAAACCCCGACACAGCATACACCGTGTCGGGATTTTTTGTATATTATGAAAAATTTTCAAGACCGACAATACAAATTCCAAAAGTGCCAATTGACAAAACGGGAATTTCGTCTTGACAAATGATTTTTTTGCAAAGAAAATGCTCCGACGCTAAAAAGTATCGGAGCATATATGAGCTTTTTTATAATTAACTGACGGTAATTTTGTTCTGACCGCCTGTTATGTCGGAAAAATTATTTTTTGCACTTTTAACAAATGCGAAGATTGTTTTCAAAAGCATATTTCTCGTTTTGCTGTCAAGACCTGCAAAGGATTTTAGGATTGTTCCCGTGTTTTTAAGCGGATTTTTCAGCATCTCATTAAAGGTTGAGGTTTCGGTCAGCGACAAAAGGGCAAAAACCTCTTTTGTGAACTCCCGTCTTTGAGCAATTGTCAGCGATTCAACAAATTCTTTCAGCGTGTGGTCAAAGAAAACGCTGAAATTTGTAGTGCTTTTCAGCCTGATAAGACTGTTCTGCTCAATCTCCCATGAATAGATATCGTGCTGAAGAAAACCTTTTTGATTGCTCTTTACAATTGTGTAGCTCTCCTCATGCTCAAATATCATGCCGAAAATGCTTGACTGCGGAACAAAGGTGTAGATTCTGTCGTCAATTTCATAAAATCCGCTATCCCTGATTTTGTCAAGAGAAAACCCCGGTCCGTCAAAATTGTAAATATAATCAATGTGATTTCTTGAATTTTCATCGGTAAAAGCACCTGCATAAACCGCAAGATTTCCGCCCTTTGAGTGACCGCCCAGAATGAATTTTCCGTTGAGCATACGGACTGCCTTTTCAAAATAATCAAGAGCCTTTTTCTGTGACGGCAACGGAAATGTGAAGAACATATTGAAGTCCTCCTGCCAGCCGACAAGAGAAAAGTCCGTTCCTCTGTATGAAATGAAATAATTCTTTTTAAGAAATTCAAAAGTGATTGCGGAAAACTGCATACTTACATCGGACTCAACCTCGTTTACATACCCCGAAACAAGAATTTTGCCGAATCTCTTGCTCTCTGCCGTCGCTTTCAAAAGGTCGGCATCACCCTTCCACAATAGATTTTTCTCGTAATCATCGGTTGCAAACACACGCATTGCCGCCTGTTCAAGGGTAATTTCATCAAACAGACAGGACGATACCGCACCGTCAAAAGGAAGATATGAAAGCCGTGAAAGCACAAGTGCGTCAAGCTCGTTAAAACCGTCCTGTTCAAATGTCAAATCGCCTCTCCGACTTATGTAATCAAATATGTCAGCCATACAAATGCCTCCAATCTGTTTTCTCTCTGTAACTATTGTACCACTTTGTACTAATTACTTCAATACAATTTTGAAAATTGAAAAAGAAAAGGACAAACAAATTCGTTCATCCTTTAACAGTATATGAAGTTATCTGAATTTTGCGATTTCTTCGAGAAATTGTTTTCCGAATTTTTCAAGCTTTGTTCTGCCCACACCCGAAACTTCAAGCATTTCATCGGGTGTTTCGGGGCATTTTTTGCACATATCAATCAGCGTTGCATCGGTAAAAATAACATAGGCAGGAACGCTCTTTTTTGATGCAATGCCTTTTCGCAAAGCCTTGAGTGCGTCAAGTAAATCGGAATTAACAGGCACTTCGGGGCGGTGCGTTTTGACAACCTTTTCGGAGTTTTCAACTTTCTTCATCACAAGCCGTTCCCGTCCGAAAAGCACATCTCGGCTCTTTGGCAAAAGTTTTAAAACCTCGGTTTCATTGTCGGATGAAATATACTCCTTTTCGGCAAGAAAGTCAATTGTGCCGAAAATATGCCTTGCCGTAACCTCTTTCATTATTCCGTAGGTTGACTGATTGTTAAGCTCAGCTTTTAGAATTTTCTCACTTTTACTGCCCTTTAACACATCACAAATCACGGTTTTGCCGTACCTTTGTCCTGTTCTTGCAATACACGACATAATTTTTTGAGCATCAATTGTGACATCAACAAGCTTGTGAACTGAAAGACAGTTGGAGCATTTTCCGCAGTAAGCCTTTTTTTCACCGCCGAAATACCGCAGAATAAATCCACGCAGACAATCGTTTGTTGTGCTGTAAAAGGTCATATATTTTAAGCGTTCAAAATCACGCTCACGAATTTGCTCGTTTTCTTCAATTGTAAGCTCATCGTTGCCCTCGGAATTTTCAATCATAAAACGATTTAGGCGAACATCCTTAGGACTGTAGAGCAAAATACAATCAGCCTCACCGCCGTCACGACCTGCCCGTCCTGCCTCTTGATAGTAGCTTTCAATGTTTTTCGGCATATTGTAATGAATTACATATGTAACATTTGACTTGTCAATTCCCATACCGAAAGCATTGGTTGCGACCATAATATTTTTTCGGTCAAAAACAAAATCCTCCTGATTTTTCCTGCGTTCGTATTCATCAAGTCCTGCATGGTATCTCGCCGCCGAAAAGCCGTTATCGCAGAGCAATTCGCAGACAGATTCAACATTTTTTCGGGTTGCACAATAGATAATTCCCGACCTGTCGCCACGCTCCCGAATGAGGTCAATAAGCTTTTCGTCCTTTGACGATGACTTTATTACGCCAAAGAAAAGGTTGGGGCGGTCAAATCCCGTTGTAATTTCAAACGGATTTTCAAGCCTGAGAATTTTCTTTATATCTTCTTTTACATCATTTGTAGCCGTTGCGGTGAATGCTCCGACAATCGGACGATTTGCAAGGCTTTCAACAAATGAAATAATTTTGAGGTAACTCGGTCTGAAATCCTGTCCCCATTGTGAAACGCAATGAGCCTCGTCAACTGCAACCATTGAGATTTTTATCTTTTTACAGGTGTCGAGAAATCCGTCAGTCAACAGCCTTTCGGGTGCAACATAGATGATTTTGTATTTTCCGTGTTCAACATTTGAAAGCACTCGGAGAAATTGCGGATATGAAAGCGAGCTGTTTATATATGCCGCAGGAACTCCCGACTGAACGAGTGAGCCGACCTGATCCTTCATAAGCGAAATCAGAGGTGACACAACAATTGTCACCCCATCAAAAAGTAATGCGGGAATCTGATAGCACATAGACTTGCCCGCACCTGTGGGCATAATGCAAAGTGCATCTCTGCCGTCAAGCAAAGCGTCAACTATCTGTTCCTGTCCGTCTCTGAAAGAATCGTGTCCGAAGTAATCTTTTAACACGCTTAATTTATCACTCATCTTTTTGCCTTTATCTATCATTCTTTATTGGAATTATAATCATTGTATTCCCTTTCAATCCAAGCCATAAGCAGATTTACAATTTTCTGCTGTTCGACCTCGTTAAGCTGCTTATCCCTTGCAACTCTGTACCACTTGTTAAGACACCCTCTGCAACAACAGGCACAGGCGTGCTGTGCGATAAAAACAGGGTGTCCCCTCATGGGCGTTTGCTTTCCGTCATTCGGAATATATTTTGGTGCAAGCCGTGTTCTGACAAAATCTTCTGCATGGGAGCGGATTTTATCCATTCCCTTTTCATTAATATAGTCAATGTCCTTTTGCTTTAAATGAAACCGACTGCGAAAATCAGATTTTTTCAGTTTGCTTAGTGCCTCATCTATCGTTTGCATTGTTCATGCCTTCTTTTATTGTCATACCTTAATTATAAACAATTACTACGGTAATGGCAAGAAAGAATGCACTCATTTTCTATTACAGAAAAAACAACCCCACGATTATTTTACCGTGGGGTTGTTTTCATAGGGTTGCTTTTCAATTATTTTTAGAGATTAAACATCTTTGCAATATTTTTCAGCAAGGGCAAAGAACGCTTTTTCGAGCGAATCCAAGGTTTGTTCCGTCATACTGACCGACATACTGTTTTTGTCGGAAAATATGATTTCAACGATTGTAACCGTGGCGTCATCGACTGTCAGTCCTTTGTTTTTCGGATTATATTTTTTCAGGATTTCCAATGCGTCTTCGGCGGTGTCACAAAGCAATCTCATATCCGTTTCGTCGATCAAAACATTTTCAAAAGCGATATAACCGCATTTGCAGATAGCGTCAAAAAGGAAATTTACACCTTTTTTTCGCACATAAAAAGAACAGCAGTAATCAAAATTTGAATGATTTTTTGAATAGCTCACGGATACAATTTCTTTTTTTACACGCATTTTTCGTTTGGAAATATTATGAAATAACGACCGTAAAGTCATATCGGTTATGTCATGGCAGCCCCGCAGAACGGACAGAATTTCGGCGGATTGCCGTCAGGCTTATATCCGCAAGCCGAGCAAACAATTGCCGCAGCATTTTGCGGAGTAAACGGCTGTGAAACTTGCTGATTTACTGTGTTGCTCTGCATAGGCATTCCGTTCTGCTGATAGCCCATATTGTTCTGCATGGGCATTCCGTTCTGCTGATAACCCATATTGTTCTGCATAGGCATTCCACTTTGCTGATAGCCCATATTGTTCTGCATGGGCATTCCGCTTTGCTGATAACCCATATTGTTCTGCATAGGCATTCCGCTTTGCTGATAACCCATATTGTTCTGCATAGGCATTCCGCCTTGCTGATAGCCCATATTGTTCTGCATGGACATTCCGCTTTGCTGATAACCCATATTGTTCTGCATACCGTTCCTTATTTGTTCACACAGTCTCATTAACTGCATTCCGTCATCAAACGCTCTCATAAGCTCATTCCTTACAGTACCGATTGACGAATCAACATACATTGATATATCGGTTATGAACGGATGATTTACGATGAATTTTGCTTTTAAAGAAGATATTCTTTGCGGTGATGACGATGTGTTTGTATCACGAACATACGGCTGAAGTGCAAGCGGAACATCAAGCATACCGTTTTGCCCCGAAAATGAGTTTGTTGTATCAAACTGACTGCCAAAACCGCTGTTCCTGCCCTGACGGTTATCATAGCGGTCATACTCATCAGGAATTCCGTCACGGTCGGAATCCTGCAGAGTTGTATATCCAAGCTCAAGCCAAAAGTCCTGCAGCTGTGAAAAATCAAAAATTTCAGGATTGCTGTTTTTGAAATCTCTGCCTATTGTAAAATAGAATTTTCTGTTATTAAAATCTACAACAAGCTTTTCGTTTGTACCGGCACTTGCCGACTGAACAAATGCCGAATATTTCTGTCTGTTCTGTTCACGCTGTTCAAGATGAGCTTTAACATCTGCTAATGTCCTGTTTTTCCAGCCTGATGAAAGCGAACTGAGCTTGTGCTTACAGTCGCTGCAAAGATAACCGTCTGAAAGCTTTTGCCTTGTGAGGGCGTTTACCTTGTCACCGCAAAGGTCACAATATTTCTTTTCAAATAGTCCCATAAACTTTCTCCTTTACAAAAGATTCACGATTTTCTTCTGAATATTTGTAGCATCAATAACTGATATTGTGCCATCACCGTTTGTGTCTGCAATTTTAAAAGTGTAATCGTCAAATTCTTCAAGCCCGACAATGTATTTTTGAACCAAGGTTGCGTCCACAACATTAATAACACCATCCATATTGACATCATACGGAACAGTAATTTTTACTACAAGGTTAACATCTTTCTTAACAACATTCACTTCATATACCCGTGTTACGCATTGCGGTTTGCTTACAGTAATGACATATTTGCCTGGAACTGTTTCATAATACACATATAAGGGTTTTGCATTACTGTTTAACGTTTCATGTGTATAGCTGCCATTATAGACGCCGTCAGGAGTGTATTTATCAAACTTAATAGTAATAGTGTCATCCGGTAAGCCGCCCGTTCTTAAATCCAGTATAATACGGGCCTTAACCTTTTGCGTAACTTTAACCGATACACTGTAAATGACATCACCGTTTTCACCCGTGACAGCACACCTGAAATGAGTTTCATCAAAATCCGTATTCGGTCTGATGCTCAAAGCATTTGTTTTTGTTCCCTTGAAGGAAAATTTGTTTGATGTGGATGAGTTGTCACTTATGTTGCGCCACACATATCTTCCTGTGCTTCTCCTTACTTTCATCTGCCACTGATAGCTTGCGGCATTGTTGGCAGTAACCGATATAGTTCCTTCTTTGCCTTTCATAATTTCTGCCTCAGTGAACTGATGTGAAAATGAAGGTGATTTATCTGCAACAATGTAATATGCCCAAATATAATATTGACCTGTGGTTTCATCCTGAAGAATTGTCGCCTGACCGTCGTCGTTGTACAAGCCACATACTGCGTTCTTGGCAACCGCATATCCCCTGTTCATATTAAAGTATAGCTGACAACAATACATACCGCTGTCAAAAGCTTCTCCGTCGTTGAGCTTTCTGCTAACTTTGTTGTTTTTGTACTCATACCACTCAATATAATCAAAACTGTAGTAAGTGCTGTTTATCGGAGTTGCCGTAGTTGAGGGGATTTTCCGCTGTTCAGGTTTCTCCAAGCCTAAAAATCCAATTGTAGGAATTTCTGTCTTCTCAAGAAGTCCCGGAAAGTTACATTTTCCCGAATAAAAAGTACCGCTCTTTGAACCCGTTACTTTACATCTAAAGACAACATCTTTCCACCCTGAGTCAGGTCCTACAAGTTCTGCGTAGGTCTGAAATTTAAGATGGTCTGTAAAAACACCCGAAAATTTCGAGTTGGGTCTGTTGGTTTTATCGGAGAGGTTAACCCAGTTTAGGCTCGGATACTTTGCCTGCCATTGATAGGTAAAGGTTTCGCCTGTACTGCCGCCGTTTACTCCCACGATAATGTTAAGGACATCTCCTATGTAAACCTCGGTGTCGATATATTTGATATAAGCCTGAGCCGCCGCATTTGCGGTTATGGCTGTCATAGGAAGTGTTGTCAACAGCATGAGAAAGCATAAAACAACACTCGAAATACGCTTTACTTTTTTCTTGATTTTCATAAAAATCCCTCCTTTATGCCCAAGGGTCAACCGAAGCCGGAGTTCGTATATCAGAGAGTGCAAGATTACGCCATAAGAACCATTGATTGCCCTTTCTGCGAAGCTCAATCGGACGAGGTGAATCTGCTCCCGACGACTGAACCTGAACCTTTGCATAACCCTCGCTCTGATAGGTATATGCATACTCGGAAACGGTTATTTTGTACGGAACATTCGGTGTATAATCGTTCTTCACGGATGAACCCTCAAAATATGAGCGAGGAATATATCCCCTGCCCTTGATTCTGTCACGCAAAAACTGAACATCCATCCCGTTCATCGGCTGAGGTCCTTTTAATACATTAAGCATTTCTATTGTGTTTTCCGGACTTTCGTCATATTCAAGCAACACAAGCATTGCAAATGCCGCTGTTGAAAGAGGTGACGAAAAGTCAAGCTCCGGCATTTTTTTGAGTTCATCTGCATTTTTCGGATAATCGGCAAATACAAATGTTTTGCTTTTGTGCATCGCATTATTTACCGCTCCCGAAACGGCCTTTGAAACATTGTTTTTTACAGCCTGATTTGTCATATTTTTTAAGCTGTCAAATATACCCATAAACAGTACCTCCTTTTTAAAGTGCGTCAAGTGCGGCGGCAAGATAATCTGCCGTTACGGATGAATAAAAAAACGAGCTTATTTTTCCGAATTGTTTTGCCTGTTTAACCCTGTCGGCAAGGTCGGGATATGCCTGTTCGTCACAGAGCAGAGCCGTTTTACAGCTTGGCAAATATTCCTTTACTTTTCCACACAGCTCAAGCCGTTTCTCAATAGTTGAATCGGCAAGTCTTGTGACATCCATAAGTAAAACATCAACTCTTTCTGCAATGCACAAATCAAGAATTTTCCCGTATTGATTCGGTGAAACATTTTCAATACAAAATCTTCCCTTCTTTACAAGGGCATTTTGAATAGCCTCACTGAGCAAATTATTCTGAACACTGAGCAAAATTTTCTTCAACGGACATCACCCCTTTTCACCTATATCTTTCACTTATATTGTACAATTTTGCGATAGAATATGAATGTGCCAAACGGCATATTTCACAACATAAACAAAAAAAGCACAGCCGCCCGATTGTTCGGACAGCTGTGACCTTGTGCTAAAAATATTTACGGTGGGTAATTAAAAGGGGGGTAAATAATAAAATAATTATGCTTTGTTCTTAACAGCGCCTATAATGTAAAGTACAGGGATAGCAAGACCGCAGATAAGAGAGAATACATTGAACTGTGATCCGCCTATCATGCTGATAATTTCGCCTGCAATACACATAACCGCAACAACAACGCCCCATACAATACATGTATTTGCCTTGTGCGGAAGTTTTGCGTTGATAACGCCGATAATACCTGCAACGAACTCAGCAACCGCACTGATAAGCGCGAAAACGCCGCCGACATAAAGCATAGTCATATCGTATGTACCGTCGTTAAAAGCTGCAAGTGCGGCGATACCGAGAATGGCGATGATTGACACAATCAATGCAATAGCACCAAATACAATCATAAGGATTCCCGTTACTTTAAGAAAAGTTGAACCTTTTGCCTCCATAGTTTTTCCTCCTGTCATTAAATAATAAATTTTATGCACCTTTGTCTCTGATTATTAATCGGACAAAGATAGCGTTTTGCACAAAAGATATTCACCGTCTGAGCAGTTTATATCCTGTAATTGTATTATACTGTTTTAACAGCAAAAAAATATGTGCCAAACGGCACATATTCAGAAAAAAGTATTTATTTGTCGTTAATTCTATCGTCAAGGATTACAAGTCCCGCCTCTCTTGCCTTTACGGCAAGCTCTGTTCTTGACTTAAAGCCTGTTTTTTCAAGCATATACTGTATATAGTTCTTGACAGTGCCCGGAGCAATGTAAAGTCTTTTGGCAATTTCCGTGTTTGTATCACCGCTTGTCAGTTCACGCAAAACCTCAAGCTCCCTTTCGGTAAAATCCGTACTCATTGCGTTGCCGAATTTAATTTTGGGAGTTGTGTCGGGAAACACACGCTCACCGTTCATTGTTCTGTCCATAAGTTCAATAATAGGTTCGGAACTTACCTCTTTGTACCAAAAGCTGTCAACCCCTGCATCCTTGGCACGCTTTAGATAGGAATATTCGGGCATTGAGGTAACAATGATTATCTTAATTTTCGGGAACTTTGCTTTTATTCTTTCAACCGCCTCAAGACCGTTTGCCCCCATTGAAGTGCATATATCCATTAAAATCAGGTCAACATCGGAATTTTCACAATGATAATCCGTCATATCGGCATTACTTATTGAGCCCGCAAGCGTATAGTTTTCGCTTTGGTTTACATACATTTCAAATAAAGTTCTCGGCATTGACTGATCTTCAACTATCAGCACTCTTGTCATACTGCAGCACCTCGCTTTTCGGTATTGTGATTTCAAGAACAAAAATTTCGGAAGTCGATATTTTCATGCTTCCGCCGATTTGCTCCGCTTTTTTTCTCACGGAAGAAAGTCCGCCGCCCTCATTGATTTTTCGAGGCGGTTTTCTGCCGTTATTTGCAAATCTAAAAATATATTTTTCACCGTCGTCAAGACTTTCAAGAATCATTTTATCTGCTTTTGCGTGTCTTGCGGCATTGTTAAGGCATTGCATTGTTGCAAAAGTCAGAACCCGTGCAACCGCATTGTTATCAGTCGGAAGATTTCCGACTGTTTCAAGCGTTATTCCGACAAGCTTTGCGGCATTTTCAATATCCTTAACAAAGTTTTCGTCTTTGCAATCACTCTCTGCGGTATTCAGAACAGAAATATTGTTTTTCCACATTTCAAGTAATTTACTGTTATTTTCAGACAGAGTGCCGTTTTCAAGATATCTTCTTGTTGTTATCAGCGTACTGCCGAGCCTGTCATGAATTATCTCTTTTGTGCGAAGAATTTCTTCTTCTCTTGTCAGATCATAGACCATTTCATTGTATTTTTTCAGATGAGCATTAACCTTTTTTAACTCGCCTATTTCATATTCCAAGGTTGATGTAAGCTTTGTAAACTCTGTTATATCGGTTGCCGCAAGCTGAAAATACGGTTTTGAAAAAATTTCCGTTTCCGACAACGAAAAGCTGAAAACCCTGCCGTCCTTTAATCTGACTGTAAATGCCCCGTCATTTTCATATTGAGAAGCCTCTTTTATCTTCTCTCTGAAGGGCATTGCAACATTAAGCGATTTACCCGTAAGTTCAAGGCATATGCTTTCCATAAGGTTATTTTTCAATACAACAAGTCCGTTTTCGTCAAAATAGCAAAGTCCTGTCGGCAAGCCGTCAAAGCTTTCTTTAATTGACATTGCGGTAATATCGGTATTCCTGCAATGATGAAGCCTTACCGTTATGTACACAGACATTACAGCACAATATGCCGTTATGCCGACAGACAGAGCAAACGGCATTCTGCCAAAAAATTCAGCCATTTTATTAATTTGGTTATCGTAATATATTTTACTCAAGACATGAGTGCTTACCAAAAACATTGTCAAAGAGATTACTGCAATTATAACCGCTGAAATCGGTTTCCACAACCTGATTTTATAAAGAAAAGATTGCGTTGCGTTGTATATTGCCGCACAGGCAACAACAAATTGCACACTCATCAATATAACACAAACAAACGAACGCATTTCAAGGATGGATGTCATATGTCATCACCTCCGCTTTGCATACGAACAAACACAAACAGCGTGTCGGCGTCATATTCCGTGGTGACATTTCCGCCGAGTTTTGTAATATCGTCAAGTAAATCATCGGGAATTTTCATTTCATTTTTGCTGTCACAGTTGATTTTTAAATCAATAAATTTCTCATTGACTTTTAAATTAAACAGCAACGCATCTGTGCAGCTCATTATATGCCTTATAAAAATCCCGATGAATTTAAAAAGTGCAATCGTTTTTTCGGCTGAAATTTCTCCCGAAACATTACTGAAAAACGAACACGAAATTCCGTAAACAGAAATGTACTCGGCAAGTTCTCGGATACTGTTTTCAAGCTCAAAAGCATTCAGCATTTTTCTGCTTTTTGCCATAATGAGCAGATTGCTTATTCTCTTGATGTAGACATTAACAACACAGGCACCGGCATAATTAACCGAAATATCTCCCCTGTTGTTTTCAATATTTTTGAGTATATTTTCAAGGTCGCAAAGCTGAGGACGGATAAATTCGGTTATACTGTCATAGAGCTTGTTCTGTTCGGTTACTGCCGCTCTTCGTTTTTTCAGCTCTGCCTCTGATTTTAAGATTACATTGTATTCCGAAATCTGCTCTTTTACTTCCGAAAGTTCTCTGTTAATTCGGTTAATTGCCGATATATCTTCCGTCCAAACTGCCTTACCGCCTTTTATATTATGCTTTTTAAGAATTATATTTTCATCAATCACAACACTGTTACCGTTTTGCAGAACAACATCTTTTGAAACATTTGTTGCGTTTTTAGAGCGGTATTTCACATTGCCCTCATTGTCAAATATGAGAGTGTTAAGATTTGACGCATTGAAAAAATCGCCGTAACCCGTATTTGACGGCACAAGACCTATCTGAATAAGGCTTTCCCATAGAGCAATTGAGGCAAAACAGAACACCTCGGGAACATTGTAAATTCTAAGTCCCGAATATCCGTGATTCAGATTATTCCAGAGCGTGTAAATTATTGCGACAAGAATTATTACAATCGGAATCCACAGCTTTTTGCGTGTTGCGGAAATTCTGCATCGATTTATTGAAAGCACAATTGACGAAAGTACAAGTATAAAAATCCACACTGCAATTACATAGTAAACAGGACCGTAACTGTATTGTTTGTTCCAATTGTGAAAATCAGGTTCAAATACAAAAGCAAGCTGATGAAAATCGTTCGTCATAACAAGCAGCACAAGAACGGCGGCAGGTATAATCAAAAGATATTTTCGGTTATTTGTATTTTCGGGCTTACCGATATTCAGCATTGCAAAAAACATCATAAGCGGCAAAAACACCATTGCTATGTAATATGAATACCAAAGATACCGTCCGTATGTGTTGATGTCGGCAGGGCTGTTGTATTTTATGGCACGAAGAGCCATCCACAAGAGCATAAGCGCCGCAGATATCACAAGGCAGATTCGTATATTCTTCTGAACAATGCGATATGCAACAGACACACCCCAGCCTATAATAAGCCCCGAAAAGATAATAACATCAAAATTTTCAATATAATTGTCCGCCGAGGAAGTAAGATGAGAAAAAATTCTCACCGCACCTCCGAACAGGAATATAATTATCCCGACAACAGTCAGAAGCTTTGTTTTGTCAACTTTGCGAACCATATGCCACCCATCAGTTATTTCAAGTTTAATTTCAGCAACATAATTTTTTCAAAACACCAATGTTGCACACTATTTTACTACATAATAACACAATAAAAGGGATTATACAATTCATATTTACCGCAAACTTAAACCAAAAAAGTACATAGTTAATCCCCAAAGTAACTTTAATGGTGGAACTTACTTTGGAATTAACGCACTGAAATCTTCCTTGTTTTGGACTGTAATCAATCGTGGTATTCTTAACAAACTTATTAAACTACAAAAGGCACATAACCGAAAGTGATAACGGTTATGTGCCTTATTGTTTTTTGCAATGCTGTTTTTTCACAGTCCACGAGTAAAATTTGTACTCTAATTAGATTTACACTATTCTCAAACGAATCTGACATAGTGAAAACTTTATCAGTTGTTTTACTACCTTATAGATTTACACTATTCTCAAACGTATGTCACAAGCGGAACTCGCACGAAAGAGTTTTACTACCTTATAGATTTACACTATTCTCAAACCGTCGCTTGCCATTTCATCAAGTTTCTTGTGTTTTACTACCTTATAGATTTACACTATTCTCAAACGCTTTATCATTGCCACCGCCTGAATGCTTTGTTTTACTACCTTATAGATTTACACTATTCTCAAACTGGTGAACCGCCTGACCTATCAGCGCACACGTTTTACTACCTTATAGATTTACACTATTCTCAAACACCCGTTTACTGTTTCGATGCCTGAAATTGTTTTACTACCTTATAGATTTACACTATTCTCAAACATATTCATTCGCCCATTTTTCGGAGCAAGGTTTTACTACCTTATAGATTTACACTATTCTCAAACTTGATTTTAAGATCAATGAAATTGCTTCACGTTTTACTACCTTATAGATTTACACTATTCTCAAACGAGCGCTCAAACGGTAAAAGCTCATATCGGGTTTTACTACCTTATAGATTTACACTATTCTCAAACGGTATCACGTTTGGAAAACTTTCAGCGTTTGTTTTACTACCTTATAGATTTACACTATTCTCAAACAAGAGCAACCGTTTCATCGTTTTGTTTTGCGGTTTTACTACCTTATAGATTTACACTATTCTCAAACCGGTGGATTTCCCAGAACATAATCAAAAGTGTTTTACTACCTTATAGATTTACACTATTCTCAAACTGTTCGATTTGAGCCGGCGCCGTTATAGCCGTTTTACTACCTTATAGATTTACACTATTCTCAAACCGCTCAACCCAGGGGGACAGAGTCACGGTGTTTTACTACCTTATAGATTTACACTATTCTCAAACACTGTCCTCTGTTTGGACATTGTAAATGGGTTTTACTACCTTATAGATTTACACTATTCTCAAACCCATTTTCTGTTTTACATTTACCCATAAATGTTTTACTACCTTATAGATTTACACTATTCTCAAACAATGCTAATCATCGCTGGAATTTAAAAGTCGTTTTACTACCTTATAGATTTACACTATTCTCAAACTATTGTACCACAGGTTGACCTGATTGTCAGTTTTACTACCTTATAGATTTACACTATTCTCAAACAGCAAGAAAGATGTTCATTACATTATTGATGTTTTACTACCTTATAGATTTACACTATTCTCAAACATTATATCACCTTTTAATATTGTGCATATTGTTTTACTACCTTATAGATTTACACTATTCTCAAACACCGTCTGACTGTCCGCATTACCTCGGGGGTTTTACTACCTTATAGATTTACACTATTCTCAAACCTCAAATTGGGAATAAAATGCACCCACTATACTGTACACGGCAAATCTATAAGGTCATTTTATAACATTTGTATAATGATTGTCAATAAAATTCGCACAAATCATTATCAATCACAACAAGTTTTTCGTATTCAGAAACTTCTTTCGGCACTGAGTTTTCAATGTTAAGCAAATATATACCATGCATAACGGCGGATTCCAAAAGATTTTCACATTCTCTGTCATCAAGATAAATATGCAGATTTTGAACAATAAAACACTTTATTCCAAGATACTCTTTCATAAGTTTGAAATATCTTAAAAGATGACCGACATTATCATCCGAGGCATCTGCAGGCGCAAATGAAAACAATTTTACTAATGCCATTGTTTCAATACTTTCGCAGAACTGAAAATCATAATCATTTTCCTTAGAAAGCTCGCAGCACAGGCTCACACATAAAGCTTTAATTTCTGAAATTTGCGGAAAATATTTTGTATTACACAAATTTTCAAAAAAAGAATTTACCTTAGTCATCATTTTTCTGTCTGAAAATTCAAATGTAAGAACGCTGTCAACATATTTGACTGATTTTGAAAAATCAAGCGGCTTAAAATTTTCGGAAAACACAAACATTTCATTACAATCACATTCACTAACCGAAAGTATTGTATGTCTGAAAAGTTTTTTATTTTCTATAACAAGAGTAACCGCATTGCTTTTTGAAAAATCAAAAGGCTCCGACATATACTTGAAAAGAAATTTCATAGCATTAACAACCTTTCGTCACTGTCAACGGTATCACTTGAATAATCGCCTGTAATTATCTCAATTTTTGAAAACTGTTTTTCGGTAACAGACAAAATCTGAACAAGTCCCTCCGGCGGTTTATTCTTTTTCAAAGCGTCAATTATTGCCGCTGCCGTATTCTGATTCAAAGCAAGCTTAACATACACAGATTCCTGCATCATCATAAAACCGTTTTTTATTAAATATCTTCTGAATTTTCCGTAGTTATGCCTCTGTAAAGGAGTTTCAACGGGCAAATCAAATAAAACCATTATTCTCATAAATCTGTAACTCATTTTCCTGCAAACCTTATAAGCGAGGTATCACATTCTTCTATTGCATCAAATACACTTTTGCAGTATATTTTCACGGCATTTATAAAAGTTTGTGTTCTGCCGTCAATTTTGAATTCATCGTTTAACAAATTGAATATTGATATTTTTTCTTCTTTTTCAAGCTTTTGAGGATTCATATCCTTTACCGCTATATCAACGAACGGGCGAAAAGGTTCCATTAAATCACAGCTCAGATTGTATTGATTAAACATATTATCGTGAAATAATCCCAATTGTGTGAGATATCCATTTGCTGTAATTTCTCGGTTAAAAACGGAAAGAACAATACTGTAGCCATAGTTCAGAACAGCATTTATAGGACATTCGTCATTGCGACTGAATGATTTTCCGAACAAGGCATTAAAATACACCTTGGCGGCATGTCCTTCTCTGTTTGATTTATCATTAAGTTCAAGCTCATCTATATATCCCATAAGCATACTGCTTTGTGGAAGTTTGTATATTTCAAGAACCTTAGCTTGATTCTTAATTTTTTCGGCTACAATCTGAGTCCACACACATTGCTTTACCGTTTCATTCCACGCAATTTGTCTTTTAATTTTAAGACTGCAGTCATGACTACCGTAATATGGCGTAAGTTCCGAAAGAGGATTGTGCTTTTCATCGCAGAATATGACCTTTACTTTTTTCTTGATAAGCTCACAAAGGAGAGCGGCAGTAACCGAAACAGCTGTACTTTCAATAACAAGCACGGATATTTCACTTATATGTACCTTTACCGTGCTTTCAACATCACGCACAACAAGGTGTCCCATGCTGTAATCCAGCTTGGATGTTTTCGTAATTACTACCGTTCTCCAACTCATCTAAATTTCCTCTTTTCTGATAACTTACATATGTAACAAATCAATCTTCTTCTCTAACAAACCTGTTACTGACTGATGAACAAGATAAATCGACTTTACACCTTTAACCTCCGACAATACGGAATTTGTGGAAACTACGCCCGATTTTTTAGACTCTCCAATAAATGACAAATCTCCTGTAACAACATTTGAGTGAATAATTTTTAGAATTTCTGCAAGAACAAAACATTGTTTTCTTACATCCAATTTTTCAAAAGCATCACGATGAGATATGATTTTAGCACCCATATCACCAAATTTAACTTTTAAAACTGTATCTGTCATTTTATAGGTTAAAATATCAAATAACTCAATATTCTCATCGGTACTCACTTTGTCAAGTTCTGTAATATTGTAATTTTCAGGCTTGGAATTCAACTTAACAACATTTCTGATATATTTTTCCGTATCATAACTAACTGTTAACTGCATAGCAGGTTTATATACAATCTGTTTGCCGCCACTGGACTTACTGCTTATGTGCATTCTGAAGCCGTCAATTTCAATGCAGGCATTATATTTTACAACGGGAATCAGAACCACAGGATTTTTCAAGCCAAGAGTTTCGCTCAGATATTTTTCAGGGTTTGCCTCATACCGAGCCTTAATGTAAGAATCAATTGCCACAAGACGACGCATTTCTTTACCCTTTTTACCCTCATATTTCACAAATGAAAAATATGAGGATGTTGGCTTGTCATAACCTCCGTATTTACTGATATCCGAAAGCGGAGAGTTCTGCTTTAATGGAGCTTGTCCTCTTCCTTTTTTAAGGGGTTTTCTCTTGAAAAGTTCGCCGTTTTTGGTGAATGCATACCTTGTGAAGCGGATATTGTTCTTGTTCATAGTCTTTCTGACAATTTTGATTGACTTATTATCATCAATTGACCATGCGTTCGGTGTATTAAAACTGAACATTTTGTTCAGGCTGTAAGCTTTGGTTTTCAAACCTTCAATAAATATGGACTTGTTGTGTGTACAGCGTTCGTTATACACATTGCCGACAACAATATTTAGATAGGCATCTTTTGCATGGTGAAAATCGTTTACTTCTCTGCATTTTAAGAAATCATATTCGTGTCTGAATTCAGAAACCGTTGACGCTTTTACATACACAATTTCAGTATCGGGATACAATTCTTTAAAAAGTGACGCAACTGCTTTTGTTGATTGAGATGTTTCAACAATCTGTCTTGCAATAAAATCTGAAAGTTCGCTGTCAGAAAGCGGAGTTACCCTTGTAAGCCTCTCGTACTTTTTCTTGCTAATAAGACCTTTATCCATAAGCAAATGCCAGAAGCCTTTCATCTTTTCACGAATGGAGCTGTCAAGCGGATATGTATTATCCTTGTGAGCATTAACCTGTTTCTTTACAAGGGCACGGTTATCAAGGCTGTCATCTTTAACTTTTGAACGCGGGAAAATGTGATCTACATCGTAAATGTTTTGATTGTACAATTCCGACAGATTTATCGGTTCTCCCGTGTACATACACTTGCCGAATTGAGTATAGTAAAAATACAGTCTGTCTCTTTTAAATTCATCATCAGGTGTTTTTTCAAGAGATTCCCAGAGTTCGCCCGAATCCTCACCGCATTTTTTATATAAATCTACAAGCTTGGTCTTTCTTGACTCTTTACGGCCTTTGTCACCTTTCACACCGTCTTTTCTTGTCATCTCAACAAATATCTTTTTAGGTGCATGACCTTGAATTTTGTTGATTTCATGCATAATTTTCAAAGACTGATACACAGGTCGTTTTACCGCAGGAGAAATATAGAGATTCTCCACCATTTTCTCAAGGCTTTGCCCTGTCTGAATGCCGTCAAGATAGTTTTGTCTGCTCTGTTCAAAACCGTATTTTGAGCCAAGCAGCTCCATAAGATTATCATTTGTCTGCCATAGTGCATGGATAATGTTAAATTGCAACTCGCCTGTATTTTTATCGACATTATAAACTTCAGTAAGAAACTCCTTTGATAATCTTCCCCAATCCTTGTATTTGAGTTTAGAAATTCTCATTATATCTTCATCCGATAATTTTGAACCGAGCTGCCTTTTTAAACGCTTTCTTAAAAGTTTTTTATCATCGCCAAATACAGTTATAGCTTTTATAGCGTCCTTTTTTTCGCTGTCGGTCAGATTAAACTGTGACATTTCAATTGCGGAACGCATACTTGACTTAAAATCACCGTCAATACCTGTAATATCAAAAGCAACACCTTTTTCGCTTTTTAGATAATTTAGCAAATCTTTTCTTCTGACCTTTTTATGCGTCATAAACAAGTCATTAAATATTGCCTGTTTAAGACTTACATCAGGCTTTTTGCCGTCAAGTCTTAAATTATTCAGTTCATTAAGAACCGTAAAAGCACTGTATAAAATCGAATTCTTAGGTATTACATCCTTCGTTGGAAGATATGTACATTTTGAAGTCAGATTATTTATAAAATTCTCTGCCGATTGCTCTATGTCAACAACACTGTCAAAATTCCACGGATATATTTTTTCATCACTTCTGACAAGCCAGGATTTTAGGCTGTGATTATTCAGCGGACCTACATAATACGGTATTCTGAATTCAAAAATTTTGACTATCTTGTCACTTACAGAAATTCCGTTTTCATCTTTTTTATTAAGAAATTCAAGATAAGTTGAAGCATTTTTCAGAATTGCTTTCAGTTCACTCCTATTCACCTGCATAGGAATAACGCCGTTATCTTTTACGACAATTTTCGGCATAAATGTACCGTTTTCAATCTTATCAAACATTTCTTCATAGCCTGTTTTGTCAAGCTTTTCAAACTTTTTCTTCAGATATTTGCAGAAATCCGCCTGATTTGTACGATACTGAATCACACCGTTTCTGCCGTTTTCTTTGTACTTTCCGCAATATGCCGTATAGTTATCAAGCTTGTCCTTTGTAATTCTAAAGATTTCGCCATATAACGATTTACATCTTTCTTTAACGAAATCTTTGAGCATTTTCAAATCTGAACTATGTTCTTCGTATGTTTTGACTTTAGCAAAGGAAATATACTTTTCACCGTTCAAAATATCTGCAAGAATTGCCCAGTCATAAACCGCCTTTGCTTTTTCGATAAGTTCAAACTTTTCTTGTAACAAATCACGGTATGTATTTTCATTATCGTCATAACCGCTTTCAAAGGTAATACCGTTTACTTCCTCACTGTCAAACGACTTATCACCGAACATATCGGAAAATTTAACCTTTCTGCCACACATCAAATCTATCAAAGCGGTTTCATATGGATTATTTCTTTTACTGTAACCGAAAAGCTTGTACGATTCGGACGATTTTGCAGTTTTCTTCAATGTTTTGTCCTTTAATATTTCTGAAAATCTTAACGAATCATTGCACTCAAATTCAATTTCACATTCTTCTTTTAAGTAAAGTTTTAAATCGTCAAAAAGAGCTTCAAACGAGGATTCACTTTCAAAATCAGACCCCATATTATCAAACAAGAAATGTCCTCTGTGTTTTATAATATGATGTAACGCAAGATATACAAGTCTTATATCGTGTGGTTGTGAACTCTTAATCAATTCTTTTCTAAGATGATATATTGTAGGGTAGTCTGTATGGAATTCTTTATCGGTGTAATTACCGTCTGCAAAAACCGCATACGGAACATTTGATGATTTGTCATCAAGATACAGACAACTTTCTTTTAATCTCTGATAAAAAGCATTATCAACTTTAGAAATTTCCTCATCAAAAAGCATTTGCAGCCATTCAATACGGTTTCTTTTTCTCAAACCTCTTCTTCGTGCCGATCTAAGAGTTCTTCTCTCGGCAGCTGAATTACTCTCCTCAAAGAGATCAACACCCCACATGGCATTGCCTTTAAATTTGCAAAGATTGTAATCTGTATCGGCTACTGCATATCCGACAGAATCCGTTCCTATATCAAATCCTGTATAATAATCGTCATTAAAATTCTTCATAAATTTCCTCCTTTTCTATTGACAAAGTATTTATTTTGTAATATTATTAAGATAATCTAATTACCTTATTGGATTTACACTATGAGTTCAAATAAAAATTCATTCTATCCGTTGCTTAGGCAACCATCACAGTGTGTGATTTGAGGATTCGGTTTTCCGAATCCTTTTCTTTTGTCTAATTTTAGCACATACTGTAGTTATTTTCAATATCTTTAAGTTATTTTATCATTATTTTTAGTACATTTTATTCAGTTATACAATTTCAGTATACTTTCTATATATTTTGCACAGTATAACATACTACTATCAGTATGTCGTATTATACATTTTTAAAATCAAAAGATTTCTGCCCCGCCAATTGCTTGCGGTGCGTAACCTTAACCCTCATCAACGCCCTTCTATTTCAAATATTGCTCTATAATAAAAGTTAGGGCAGAAAAAGAGCTGCAAATAAAAAGTAAAAAAAGTAGAGCATATTTTGCCAAAATCCGTTAAAAGGAATTGCTTAAAAACCTGAAACGGAGGACAAAATATGCTCTACAGATGTTTTACAGAAAAGCTCTTAGGGTTCTGCTCGAATTGATGGAGTCATATATATTGCAGAAAAAACACAAGCCGTTCCCAATTATGCTTACTTTGACAAACTATTTCTATATGAAATTTCAGAGTTGAATTTAAAATATAGGGATGGTATAATAACAGCTGGCGAACGAACAAGAGGGCGTGAAAAAATTATTGTAGATGGGTTACTTAAAAAGTTTACGAAAGGACTGATTGAAATTGAGTAATAACTGGGCTACAGGAACATTGAAAGAAGCTCCATATTGGAGAGAAGGAATGTCCCCAGAAGAGTATGAAATCGAAAGAGATTATTTTAATGCACATCTTGAAGATTTTTATAAAGGTATTTATGTGCCACTCTGGAAACAAAAATCAGAATAAATTTCACTATATCCGATTTTTTGTACAAAAGGTAAAGTTACATAGTTGATTGGATAAAAACAAAATTAAACGAATTTAAAAGGGTATTAAAGGGGTGTTTGAAACATCCCTTTTACTTTTACCCACAGATTATGGTTATAAGCTCCCGAATTTCGGTGGCTTTTAATATTGCTCAAATATCTGAGCATACACACAATTGCTAAAAAATTGAAAGGAGCAAACAAATGGACTTAATGGAAATTTTAAAAACCCTGTTTGGCGGCGAAGCTTTGACATTTGAACAGTTTGCAGAAAAGGTGAACAATTCGGCAGATGTTAAGCTCGGCAACCTTGCAGGCGCTCAGTATGTCGAAAAGGACAAGTACGATGATGTATCAAATCAACTTGCAAGTGCAAACGCAAATCTTGAGGGTTATGACCCCGACTGGCAGGATAAGGTTAAGCAGGCACAGACCGGACTATTCTCAAAACACAAAATTCTCGGCGGTCTCCTTGATTTAAATTGTCAGGCGACTCCCGTAGTAATCTCAGCAGGTCAGTATGATAAAATAGCGTCTGAACATTCCTTTTTCGTGAGTATCTTACATTATTTACTTCAAATTGAGCTTCTGAACGATAATGTTATTCCAATTCTTTGATTCCTACACTTTTCAAATACCGGTAAATTCCGTCATAATATTCCGGTTTTGCGGTCATGTCAGTTTCATCACCTGTCGGTACAAAAATAACAAATCCCTGTCTTGCCCTCGTCAGGAGGACTCTATAAGCGTTTTTCAAGTAAAGAATATTATCTGCAGATTTTATATTTTGCCATTTTGTGCCAACAAATTTCAGATGTTTGAAATCACCGTTTTCAAATCTTAAATCTGCATCCCAACAAACAATTGTCCAATCAAGTTCAAGACCTTGAATGTCAAATTCCGTTGCGGTTTCTTCTAAATGAAATGATGAACGAACATCGTTTTTACCGTTTAAAAACCAATTCGTGGCTTCAATTTTATTTTGAACCCATATTCCGTATTTTCTGAGTCTTTTTGCACCGGAGCTTGCAGTAAGCCCATATCTTTGCGATCCTTTTGCCTGACTTCTAACCCATAGTTTTGCTTTGTGTAGATTTCGAGTCACAAAGACAGGATAATCATTCTTAAACTGCTCATACAATCTTTTAGCAGTATCAATATCCAGATCAAGAAGAGCCTTTACAAAATTTAAAACATTTTCACTTCTGAATGAACGTAACGAAACGGCTAAGTGCAAATCTTCAATTATGTTTGCATTCATATTTTTCGTCATTTCGGCAAAATTATGCCCTTTGGAATATTCGTCATCAGTGATTTTATCTGAAACATAAATGTCCCAGTTTGGATAATTATTTCTCAATGAATCAAACCATCCATAAATACCGGCCGATTCACCATTATTGATTTCTTGACCGCCACCGATTAAACATATTATTGTTGCCCAGTCATTGTGACGGTTTAATATACTAATCAGGAATTCAGGTTCTGACATATTAAAATCTTCAATATGTTTCTTCTTTTTCATAAAATCAGTCAAATTTTGTTCGTCCCAAGCTCGTTGAGCTTCATCGAAAATTGCAACTTTTTCAACAGGAGGAGTATCAACAGATATTGCGTCATCCCTAAAATGATGAATAATTTGTATAAATTCTTTTACTTTTCTGGAGGCTTCTTTTCTTGAAATATTATTTCTCTTTGCATCATCACGAGCAAGTGCTTCTTGTAAAACATCAACAAGCGGTCCATTGCCCGAGAGAAATACAGCATGCTCATTTTCAGCTATTTTCTGCCTTTCAACAGCTATATTAAGACCTGCAAGAGTTTTTCCTGCACCCGGAACACCTGTAATAAAACAAATTGATTTTCTGTTATGAGCTTTGCTATAATCTATAATTTTATTGATTGCTTTAGTAGTTTGATTAAGATTTTTCGCACTTGCATCATTTCTCGAAATATCTTCAACATTGTGACCGAGATACAAGGCCTGTGCAGCCTCTATAATCGTCGGTGTTGGCATATAAAGTGAGTTAATCCAATCATCAGGTATTATTTCATCCTGAATAAATTTTAAAGAAACTTCTGTTATGTATTTGGCAATTTCGTATTCGTTGCAACAAATCGTTTCTAATCGTTTCTAAAACATTATCTTTTGAAATCCGAATTTCTTGTTTTACGCTGTGAGCCTTAGTGGAAATTAAAATTGGAACTAAAAGTCTGTTATGGCTTTCTTTGTGAAAACAACTTAAATCAAAAGCATAGTCAGTTACTTGTTCAATAGCATATGAAGGGTATTTCTTTTCACCAACTTTAAATTCTAACAGAAAAATTATTCCTTTATAAATAACAATATTATCAACTCGATTACCTATTCGTGGAATAGTATATTCAAATATAATATGTCCATCTAAAAACTGAGATAACTCTCGCTTCAAAATTTCAATTTCTCTATTCCAAGTATTCTTTTGTAAGTCCTCAGCAGAAAACTGGTCATTCGTTGTTATTTCGCCAAATATACTGTAATTATCTTGATTTAGGAAACTTTGAATGTCATTTGAATAATATGATCGTTTTACCATTATGTATTCCTCATTTAAAATTAGTTATATGATTATCATAACATATATATGTATTATTGTCTATTGTGTGGTTGAAAATGTCAATGTAATAAAAGATAGATTAAAAAGTTTGGCACCATACCCACGGTGATATTTTAAGATTTATAGTCAGGCGTATGTTCATAAACATATTAATTCTACAACAAAACAAGCGACAGCTTAATTCCTGTCGCTTGTAATTATCATATATTCTATTTTCCGAATTTCCCCAACTATTGACATAGAGCCACTATTATTGACATAGAGCCAAAAAGAAAACAGAGCAGTCAAAAGACTACTCTGTTGTGGCTCCCCCAACTGGGCTCGAACCAGTGACATCATGATTAACAGTCATGCGCTCTACCGACTGAGCTATGGAGGAATATAGAGCAAAACACCCCTTTGGGTGTATGCTTTGTGTTGGCATCTCCCTATCTTCCCGGGCCGTCACCAGCCAAGTATTTTCGGCACCACTGAGCTTAACTTCTGTGTTCGGTATGGGAACAGGTGGACCCTCAGCGTCATCAACACCAACTATTCTTTTGTATTTAAAAGCCTTTCAGCTTTTTTACCTTTTGGTGACTCGTGCGGGAATCGAACCCGCGTTGCCGGCGTGAGAGGCCGGAGTCTTAACCGCTTGACCAACGAGCCTTGTCTTTCGTCACAAAGGCTAATGGTCTTTGCTCTCATTAGCCCCTGCAACTTCTCTTGGTGCACCATCAGGGGCTCGAACCCGGGACACCCTGATTAAGAGTCAGGTGCTCTACCAACTGAGCTAATGGTGCATCTCTGTGTTCTTTCAAACACCCTGAAAACTGAATAAAGGAAAGAAGATCAAGAAGAAAGATTAGTTAAATTCATATTGGAATGACCAATCGGGTTAAAGTATATACTACACAGCTGACCAAAGAAATCTTGTGGTCAAGCCCTCGACCTATTAGTACTGCCAAGCTGAATGCCTCACGGCACTTACACACGCAGCCTATCAACCTCGTAGTCTTCAAGGGGTCTTACTCGTTATACGATGGGATATCTAATCTTGGAGTCGGCTTCACGCTTAGATGCTTTCAGCGTTTATCCGTTCCGTACATAGCTGCCCAGCCGTGCCATTGGCATGACAACTGGTGCACCAGAGGTACGTCCATCCCGGTCCTCTCGTACTAAGGACAGAGCTCCTCAAATATCCTGCGCCCACGACAGATAGGGACCGAACTGTCTCACGACGTTCTGAACCCAGCTCGCGTACCACTTTAATCGGCGAACAGCCGAACCCTTGGGACCGAATACAGCCCCAGGATGTGATGAGCCGACATCGAGGTGCCAAACCTCCCCGTCGATGTGGACTCTTGGGGGAGATCAGCCTGTTATCCCCAGGGTAGCTTTTATCCGTTGAGCGACGGCATTTCCATTCACATACCGCCGGATCACTAACTCCAACTTTCGTTACTGCTCGGGCCGTCACCCTCGCAGTTAGGCTAGCTTTTGCGTTTACACTCAGAGGCACGGTTTCCGTCCGTGCTGAGCTAACCTTTGAGCGCCTCCGTTACCTTTTCGGAGGCGACCGCCCCAGTCAAACTGCCCACCTGACAATGTCCCCCGACCGGATTCACGGCCGCAGGTTAGAATTCCAGAAACCTAAGGGCGGTATCCCAACATCGACTCCACACAAGCTGACGCTCATGTTTCCTAGTCTCCCGCCTATCCTGTACATAGATTTCCGAAACCCAATATCAGGCTACAGTAAAGCTCCATGGGGTCTTTCCGTCTTGCCGCAGGTAACCGGCATCTTCACCGGTACTACAATTTCGCCGGGTGGGTAGTTGAGACAGTGCCCAGATCGTTACACCATTCGTGCGGGTCGGAACTTACCCGACAAGGAATTTCGCTACCTTAGGACCGTTATAGTTACGGCCGCCGTTTACCGGGGCTTCAATTCGGAGCTCTCACTCCTCCTCTTAACCTTCCGGCACCGGGCAGGTGTCAGCCCCTATACTTCATCTTTCGATTTGGCAGAGACCTGTGTTTTTGCTAAACAGTCGCCTGGGCCTATTCTCTGCGGCTCTTTCGAGCACTCCTTATTCCGAAGTTACGGAGTCAATTTGCCGAGTTCCTTAACTACCCTTCTCCCGCTGGCCTTAGAATTCTCTTCCTGTCCACCTGTGTCGGTTTGCGGTACGGGCATCTGCTTCTATACGCAAAGCTTTTCTCGCCTTCAGCTAAGTGTGCTTCCCTACTCTAATTTCGGTCCCTTACGCCCGGGTCAACCAACGCCCGGGTCACACCCTTTTGAAGTGTCCCTTTGCTTAAATTACAGATGGTTACGGAATATCAACCGTATGTGCATCGGCTACGCCTTTCGGCCTGACCTTAGCTCCCGACTTACTTGGAGCGGACGAACCTTCCTCCAAAAACCTTAGACTTTCGGCCATTAAGATTCTCACTTAATTCTCGCTACTTATTCCGGCATTCTCACTTCTGTAAAGTCCACCGCCGCTTTCGCTACGACTTCACCCCTTACAGAACGCTCTCCTACCATACATTAGATGTATCCCAAGCTTCGGTGTATAGTTTAGCCCCGTTAAATTTTCGGCGCAGAGTCACTCGACCAGTGAGCTATTACGCACTCTTTTAATGAGTGGCTGCTTCTAAGCCAACATCCTGGTTGTCTGTGCAATTCCACATCCTTTTCCACTTAACTATACTTGGGGACCTTAGCTGTGGGTCTGGGCTGTTTCCCTTTTGACAATGAAACTTATCTCCCACTGTCTGACTCCTGAAAAACGATTATCCGGCATTCTTAGTTTGATAAGGTTCAGTAACCTCTCGGCCCCTAGCCAATTCAGTGCTTTACCTCCGGTAATCTATTTCAAGGCTAGCCCTAAAGCTATTTCGGAGAGAACCAGCTATCTCCGGGTTCGATTGGAATTTCTCCGCTACCCACAGTTCATCCGCTACCATTTCAACGGGAGTCGGTTCGGTCCTCCATAAAGTTTTACCTTTACTTCAACCTGACCATGGGTAGGTCACCCGGTTTCGGGTCGAATACAACCGACTTCATACGCCCTATTCAGACTTGCTCTCGCTGCGGCTTCACACCTTAAGTGCTTAACCTCGCCGGTTACATTCACTCGCCGGACCATTCTACAAAAGGTACCCGATCGCTCTTTGATGAGCTTTCGGTGCTTGTAAACACAAGGTTTCAGGTTCTTTTTCACTCCCCGTCAGGGGTACTTTTCACCTTTCCTTCACAGTACTTCTTCACTATCGGTCACCGAGTAGTATTTAGGCTTGGAGGATGGTCCCCCCGTATTCCCACCGGGTTTCACGTGTCCGGCGGTACTCTGGATACAGATGGCTGTTCAGGCTTTTCGTGTACAGGACTCTCACCTTCTTCGGTTGGACTTCCCATTCCATTCCACTAAACCTTTACAATACCGTTTTCTGTCCGAACCCCGAAAGTATTACTACTCTCGGTTTGGCCTCTTCCGCGTTCGCTCGCCACTACTTACGGAATCTCAGTTGATTTCTCTTCCTCGCCCTACTTAGATGTTTCAGTTCAGGCGGTTCCCCTCATATACCTATGTATTCAGTATATGATGACAAGACTTTCCTCTTGCCGGATTGCTCCATTCGGAAATCTGCGGATCAAAGCCTACTTACGGCTCCCCGCAGCTTATCGCAGTTAGTCACGTCCTTCTTCGGCTCTCGGTGCCAAGGCATTCCCCTTGTGCTCTTTGTAGCTTGACCATTATGAGATATCTTTGGTTCTTCTTTTTCTTGTAATGTTAATTACTCTTTTCGCAGTTTAATAAGCCTTTAGTTTATTTATAACTAATCTTCTTATTACCCTTAAGCTTAATTGTAGTATTTTTTACCTATGGTTTACGCATTCAAATTATCATTTGAGTTTGTTTACCTGTATAACTAATACTTTTCTCGCTTTATCTGCTTCTTTATTCAGTTTTCAAGGTGCTTTAGAAGAGATTAGACTTGATAATGTCAAGCCCCGTTGTTCTTCGCTATTGCTCTGAACCTCGGCTCTTCTTTGGTGGGCTTAAGTGGACTCGAACCACCGACCTCACGCTTATCAGGCGTGCGCTCTAACCGGCTGAGCTATAAGCCCATATTGGTTTGGCTCGTTATTTCTTAAGCCGTATTTTAAGAATAGCTGTTGCTTGATGATGTCAAGCCTCGTTGTTCTTCGCTTCTCCTCAAATAACTCCCACTCGTCTAATATGTTTCAATCACTTGCGTGATTTTCACATCTTAGTCCTCGCCGGTCGTTATTTTCGGGCTACGAACCTCGGCTATTCTTATTGGTGGAGATAAGCGGGATCGAACCGCTGACCCCCTGCTTGCAAAGCAGGTGCTCTCCCAGCTGAGCTATACCCCCGTATATCTCGGGCAGGACCCTGAAAATTAAACAACGAGTTTTGAAAGAAATCTTTCGTAATGCTGACCTTGGAATTTAAATCAGCTTGTTTCATCTGATTTGGTCTCCATAGAAAGGAGGTGATCCAGCCGCACCTTCCGATACGGCTAACTTGTTACGACTT
>ENA-OPRS01000038-OPRS01000038.1-human-gut-metagenome-genome-assembly--contig:-NODE-38-length-102831-cov-8.341461_pt1 | contig 102831 bp, 89 predicted proteins | sample MGYA00241795_ERZ501881 | MGnify/ENA primary metagenome ERZ501881 (study PRJEB25962, sample SAMEA2042440) | human gut metagenome | biome: human gut; feature: human-associated habitat; material: faeces... | reverse complement strand
TTCGGCAGCCGCCGCCCCAGCCGCTTCCTCGCGCCCGTCTGCGGCCGAGGTCGCTGCGTCGGCTGCGGCCCCCACGCCCGCGGTGACCGATGCGGGCGAGCTGCAGCGCAAATGGAGCGATGTGGTGAAGCGCGTTACCGCGGCCCAGCCTTCGAGAGGCGCGCTTCTGCAGAGCTCCCGCGCGCAATCCGACGACGGGTCCGCGCTTACGGTGAGCTTCCCTCCCGGCTCGGGCTTTGCGATCACGATGCTCGGTCGGCCGGACACGCAAGAGGTCGTGCTTCCGCAGGTGTGCGCTGTTTTTGGTAACCGCGCGGTGCACTACGTGATGGATGGTTCTGCCGCTGCACCGAAAACTTCCGCCCCACAGCCTTCAGCTCCTGCTGCTTCTGTGCCGGAGGCACCTGCATCGGCTGCACGGCCCGAGGCCACGGCGCCGGCGGGGGGCCAGGTCGCAGAGGCGCCGGCGGGGCCCCAGGCTGCGGCGGAATCGTCAGCCCCGGCGACCCACCCCTCTCCTGCTGCTTCGGCATCGCCCGATGCGTCCGAGGCAGTGGCCAAAAAACCCGCAGTCACGCCGGCCGCCCAGGAACCCGCATCCGGGCTGTCGCCAGATTCTGCTCCGTGGGCTCCTGCCCCGGCGGAGTTTGGCCCAGCGCCTGAGCCATCCCCCTCGGTGCCCGAGCGCAAGCTAGATCACGCTCCCTCGGAGCCCGCCCAGGAACCGGCCCCTGCTTTCACAAAACCCGCCCAGGAACCGGCCTCCGAGACCCCTGCATGGGATGACGACCAGGTGCCCTACGACGACGCTGCCGCCATGGCATATGACGACGACCTACCCCCGTTCGATATGCCCGGTGCGGATCTCGATGCCGCCGCATCACCGTCTCCCGCTCCTGCGGCCAGCTCTTCTGCAACCTCTGCGGTAGCAGATCCTACGACGGTTTCTTCCGCAGCCTCCACGGCTGGCGCGTCACAGGTCGCTGCTGCTGCGGCGCCCTCAGCGCAAGCGGCTGCGGCCTCGTCGTCTTCGCAACCGAAGACATCTTCTTCCGATGTCGCTCAGGCTGCCGCTCCGTCATCTGCCCCTTGGGCTACACCAGCCGCGTCCCCGGTGCCGGCGGCCGGCGGATCTTCCGGCTCTGCGCCCTCAGCCTCTGATTTGGCCCCTGCAATGCCGGCCCCCTCCGTCTCCATGGGCGGCGAAGACGCTGACGATATTGCGTCGGTGCTGGGTAGCGTATTCGGCGACGGAGTAAAGGTGACGCAGGTGGGCGGCGCGGAGTAGCGCACTCGTTCATGGTACGATGCCAACGTCAAATTTCGCGGCGCGCCCGGTTTGCCAGATGCGCGCCGCACCGCAATCAAAGGAGTTCCCATGGCTCAGATGAACATGCAGCAAATGATGAAGCAGGCTCGCAAGATGCAGGAGCAGCTCGCCGCCGCACAGGAGACCATCGCGCAGTCCACGGTCGATGCGTCGGCCGGCGGCGGCATGGTCAAGGTCACCGTGAGCGGTGACATGCAGGTCACTTCGCTCAAGATCGACCCGGAGGCCATCGACCCCGAAGACGTCGAGATGCTCGAGGACATGGTTATGGCAGCTGTGAACGAGGCCCTGCGCGGCGTCGGCGAGCTTGCGAACCGCCAGATGGGCGCCGTTACCGGAGGCCTCAACATTCCGGGCATGCCGTTCTAAGTCCACTCGATTCGGAAATCAACGGTTGTTTTTGGACTCGTCGGGTAGCGCGAAGCGGCGCAAGCGTTCTACCTGCATATTCTTTTGCCAAGGACACCACTCTACTGGGCTCATTGCGAAATAACCGTTGATATCCGTCGCGAATGTGTTTGCACACGGTGCGTGTGACCCCGTAACACCGAATGTCGCTCGTGGAAGCTGATGAGGAAGGATGCCATGGCGAGCAACCAAGATTTGCAGCGCTTGCTCGATGAGCTGGGGCGTTTGCCGGGCATCGGTCCCAAGAGTGCCCAGCGCATCGCTTACCACCTACTCGAAGCCGACGCCGAGGAGGCGCGCCGTTTGGCGCAGGCCATCCTCGATGTGAAAGAGCATGTGCACTTCTGCAGCCGTTGCTTTAACTACGCTACGGCCGACGAGTGCCCCATCTGCATGGACAGCATGCGCGATCGCACGCGCATCTGCGTGGTTGGCGAGCCGCGCGATGTGACCGCCATCGAGCGCACGGGCAGCTACCACGGCTTGTACCACGTGCTCGGCGGCGTGATCAGCCCCATGGACAAGATCGGTCCGGAGCAGCTGCATATTCGCGAGCTGCTTATGCGCCTGGGCGAGGAAGACATCCAAGAGGTCATCATCGCTACGAACCCCAACATCGAGGGCGAGACCACCGCGAGCTACCTCGCACGCACCATCAAGCCGCTGGGCGTGACGGTGAGCCGTTTGGCGAGCGGCCTGCCCGTGGGCGGCGACCTTGAATACGCGGATGAGCTCACCCTCGGCCGCGCCATCGAAGCCCGGCGGGCGCTCTGAGGCGGCGAATTCCATCCCTCACTTGTCGGTCGCCACCGCTTGGTGCGCTCCCTCCTCGTTCGGGCGGACTTTGCCGCCTCAGAGCGCGCGGTTCCTAGGCGGGCGCTCCGCCTTGCCACTCATTCGTCGGCCGCCGCGCGCAAGGCGTGCTCCCTCCTCATTTGTGGCACCTCAGAGCGTGATTTCCTGCACGGCGATTTTCCATCGCTGAATATTTGGAGTTACATTCTGTTCACCGTTGCAGATTTGAAGTTAAGGGCAGCGAGCGCAGCATATATGGAGTTATTGGCCTCTGTAGGTGGCCTTAGCTCCATATATGCTGCGCTCGCTATGCATAATTCCAGATTTGCTGCACTCGGAGGGCATGCCGGTGACGGTAACTCCAATTTTGCCGCGCTCGGCGAATCTCGGCCCCGTGTAACTCCAAATCTGCAACGTTGAGTCGGGGATAACTCCAGATTTGCAGCGCTGACCGGAGGTGGCTTCGGAACTGGCCCGTTGGATGGGGGATAACTCCGGATTTGCCGCGATGGACGCAGCCCCCTCCAAATCACCTCACCTATTCAGATTCACGATTACGGTCGCGCCGAACGCGGTACAATAACGACGCATGTGGTTTTTCGCCAGCAGACGGCTTCCCCTCATCGCCGAAGCCCGACGCACGCGGCCGCGCCAATTGCGCAGACACGGCCTAGTACCAGCGATTTTCCAAGAAATGCGGAAAAGCCCCGGCGCACCAGGCACCGGGAACCTGTATACCTATGAGAGGAGAGGGTATATGGCGCGCAAGTTCAAGTCCATGGACGGCAACGAGGCCGCCGCATACGTATCGTATGCGTTCACCGAAGTTGCGGGGATTTACCCCATCACGCCGTCCAGCCCCATGGCCGACCATGTCGACCAGTGGGCAGCCCAGGGGATGAAGAACATCTTCGGAACCCCGGTGAAGGTCATCGAGATGGAGTCCGAGGCGGGCGCCGCGGGCACCGTCCACGGCTCGCTCTGCGCCGGTGCGCTGACCACCACCTATACGGCTTCCCAGGGCCTGCTGCTCATGATCCCGAACATGTACAAGATCGCTGGCGAGCACCTGCCGGGCGTGTTCCACGTCTCCGCGCGTACGGTTGCCTCCCACGCGCTCAACATCTTCGGCGATCACTCCGACGTGATGGCCTGCCGCCAGACCGGCTTCGCCATGCTCGCCGAGACCAACGTCCAGGAGGTCATGGACCTTGCCGCCGTGGCGCACCTTTCCGCCATCAAGGGCCGCGTGCCGTTTCTGAACTTCTTCGACGGCTTCCGCACTTCGCATGAGATCCAGAAGGTCGCCGTGTGGGACTTCGACGATCTGGCCGAGATGTGCGACATGGACGCCGTCCAGGCGTTCCGCGACCACGCCCTCAACCCGGAGCACCCGCACAACCGCGGCACCCACGAGGACGGCGACGTCTTCTTCCAGCATCGTGAGGCCTGCAACACGACCTACGACGAGCTGCCCGCGGTGGTCGAGGACTACATGAACCAGGTGAACGAGAAGCTCGGCACCAACTATCACCTCTTCGACTACTATGGCGCGCCGGATGCGGACCGCGTCGTGGTCTGCATGGGCTCCTTCTGCGATACCCTCGAGGAGGTCATCGACTACCTCAACGCCCATGGCGAGAAGGTCGGCCTGGTCAAGGTCCGCCTGTATCGTCCGTGGTCCATCGAGCACTTCATCGCTGCGCTGCCCGAGACCGTCAAGAAGATCGCCGTGCTCGACCGCACCAAGGAGGCCGGTTCCATCGGCGAGCCGCTCTACGAGGACGTCGTCTCTGCGCTCTATGAGTCCGGCAAGACCGGCATCAAGGTTGTCGGCGGCCGCTACGGCCTCGGCTCCAAGGACGAGCCGCCCGCGGCTGCGTTCTCGGTCTACGAGGAGCTCAAGGCCGACGAGCCCAAGCGCGAGTTCACCATCGGCATCGTCGACGATGTCACCAACCTCTCCCTCCCCATGGACGCCGACGCGCCCAACACCGCGGCCGAGGGTACCATCGAGTGCAAGTTCTGGGGCCTTGGCGGTGACGGTACCGTGGGCGCCAACAAGAACTCGATCAAGATCATCGGCGACCACACCGACAAGTACGTTCAGGCCTACTTCCAGTACGACTCCAAGAAGACGGGCGGTGTGACCATCAGCCACCTGCGCTTCGGCGATCAGCCCATCAAGAGCCCGTACTACATCACCAAGGCCGACTTCGTGGCGTGCCACAACCCCAGCTACATCACGAAGCACTTCAAGATCGCCCAGGGCGTAAAGCCCGGCGGTACGCTCATGATCAACTGCCAGTGGGACTTCGACGAGCTCTCGAAGCACCTCTCCGCGGCTGAGAAGCGCTATATCGCCAAGAACAACGTGCAGCTCTACACCATCAACGCCATCGACCTGGCGGTTCAGGTGGGCATGGGCAAGCGCACCAACACCATCCTCCAGTCCGCGTTCTTCACGCTCGCCGGCGTGCTCCCGCAGGAGGATGCCATCAAGTACATGAAGGACGCTGCCGAGAAGTCCTACGCCAAGAAGGGCCAGGACGTCGTCGAGGCCAACTGGAAGGCCATCGACGCCGGCGCCACCGCCTTCGTGAAGCATGAGGTTCCCGCCGACTGGGCCGATGCCGCCGACGAGGCTCCCGCCGCCGAGCTCAAGGGCCATCCCGAGCTCGTCAAGCAGGTCAAGAACATCATGGAGCCCATCAACCGCATGGAGGGCGACGAGCTCCCCGTCTCCGCGTTTGTCGATCACGCCGACGGCCAGTTCGAGCAGGGCGCCTCTGCGTACGAGAAGCGCGGCGTTGCCGTCATGGTGCCGCATTGGGACGCCGACAAGTGCATCCAGTGCAACCAGTGCTCGTATGTGTGCCCGCACGCCACGATCCGCCCGTTCGGCCTGACCGAGGAGGAGATCGCGAACGCGCCCGAGGGCATGCGCACGCTCGACATCAAGATGCCGAAGGACACCGGCCTCAAGTTCACCATGGCCATCAGCCCGCTCGACTGCATGGGCTGCACCAACTGCGCCAAGGTCTGCCCGAAGGGCGCCCTCACCATGGTGCCGCAGGAGCAGGAGCTCGAGGAGCAGAAGACCTTCGATTACTGCGTGGCCGAGGTCTCGCCGAAGCCCGTGCTTGAGGCCGCAAACGTCAAGGGCAGCCAGTTCAAGCAGCCGCTGCTTGAGTTCTCCGGCTCCTGCGCCGGCTGCGCCGAGACCGCCTATGCGCGCCTCGTCACCCAGGTCTGCGGCGACCGCATGTTCATCTCCAACGCTACCGGCTGCTCCTCCATTTGGGGCAACCCGGCTGGCCGTTCGCCGTACACGGTCAACAAGGACGGTCATGGTCCGGCGTGGAACAACAGCCTCTTCGAGGACAACGCCGAGCACGGCCTGGGCATGGCGCTCGGTTACGAGGCTGTCCAGAACAAGCTCGTGGTGCTGACCGAGGAGCTCATCGCTGCCGAGGGTACGCCCGAGGACGTGAAGGCTGCCGGTAAGGCTTGGATCGACGCCCGCAAGGACGCCGAGGCATCCAAGACCGCTGCTGCTGCCTACATCGCGGCCCTCGAGGCTTGCGGTTGCGACAAGGCCAAGGCGATCCTCGCCGACAAGTCCTTCCTCACCAAGAAGAGCTTCTGGATCTTCGGCGGCGACGGCTGGGCGTATGACATCGGCTTCGGCGGCCTCGATCACGTGCTCGCCAGCAACAACGACGTCAACGTCTTCGTGTTCGACACCGAGGTGTACTCCAACACCGGTGGCCAGGCCTCTAAGGCTTCGAACCTTGGCCAGGTGGCCCAGTTCGACGCGGCCGGCAAGACCACCAAGAAGAAGAGCCTTGCCGAGATCGCGATGAGCTATGGCTATGTGTACGTGGCCCAGGTTGCCATGGGCGCCAACCCCGCTCAGACGCTCAAGGCCATCCAGGAGGCCGAGGCCTACGACGGCCCGTCCCTCATCATCGGCTACAGCCCCTGCGAGATGCACTCCATCAAGAAGGGTGGCATGCAGAACTGCCAGGCCGAGATGAAGAAGGCCGTGGAGTGCGGCTACTGGAACCTCTTCCGCTTCAACCCCGCCGCCGAGGTGGGCAAGAAGTTCACCCTCGACTCCAAGGAGCCGAAGGGCGGCTATCAGGAGTTCCTGATGAACGAGGCCCGCTATGCCTCGCTCACCCGTTCGTTCCCCGAGCGCGCCGAGGTGCTCTTCAAGGAGAACGAGGAAGCCGCAATGGCCCGCTATCAGCACCTGCTGAAGCTCAAGGATGTCTACGCTGAGGTCTAAGGCCTGAGTCCTAGCTCCTTATAGGAGGCCCCGGGGGATTCCCTCGGGGCCTCCTTTCGTTTGCATGAATCGCAGACACCGGGTGTCTGCGATTCATCAGAGGTGAAACGCGCATACCGGGTGTCTGCGATTCATTCTGTTTGGAATCGTAGGCACCGGGTGTCTGCGATTCATCAAGGGCTTCGGACATGTTTCCGGGGCCCTTTCTCTTCTTGTGCGCGGCGGGTATTCAGAAGGCTCTGCGCCGGCGTAGCGTGATGCGTTGTTGGGTACAACTGACGTGACTGCGCACTGCACGCGCGCTGAGCGAAGGGGAGACACATGGCAGAGATCGAAGAAAAAATGGTCGATAGCTCAACTACGGACAACCTGGAAGATGCTTATGCGGACGCGATGCCAGAGGAGGTGCCCGCTGCCGAAGACGGCGGCCATCTGGTTCCCGGCGACGAAGGCGAGCACGACGCCGAGCTGCATGAGCAAATCTTGACGCAAGAGACCATGTGGAGCGGTAAGATCTTCGACGTTGAACGCATGGAGGTCAAACTTCCGAACGGGCGCTGCTCCGTGCGCGACGTGGTGCGTCATTGCGGGGCCGTAGCCATCGTTGCCCTCACGGAGAACGGAAAGATCGCGCTCGTGCGCCAGTACCGCACGGCGCTCGACCGCGTGACGGTGGAGATTCCCGCAGGCAAGATGGACCCCGGCGAGGAGCCGCTCGACTGCGCGAAGCGCGAGCTCAAGGAGGAGACCGGCTTTGTGGCGGGTCGCATCGCCTACCTCACCACCATTGCCACTTCGGGTGGATTTACCGACGAGCTCATTCATATCTACCTTGCCACCCAGCTATCGTTTGAGGGGGCCCAGCCCGACGAGGACGAATTCCTGAACGTCGAGCTGGTCGATGTGCAGGAGCTCGTGGATGCCGTGCTCGATGGCAAAATCGAGGATGCTAAAACGGTGGTCGGCGCGCTTGCCTGCGATGTCATGGCACATCGGCTTGCTGCGGACGACGCCATGCAGGGAGACGAGGGCTCCGTTGCGTGACGCTGGGGGAGCCGTGTCGCTTAGCCCCGATTTCTGAGGGCCGTGTCCAATGGGCGCGGCCCTTATGCTCGCAATACCGCAGGTATCGATGGATGTTTGATTGCCCCCTGGCGTGGGAGTCTGAAAAACTGGGTATATTTGGCGGCACGCACCTGTCTGCCCGAGCAGGCTAGAAATGCAGGCCGTTTTACGCTGTGCGCGGTACGCGGTCGCGCATGCGTCGAGCTATCTCGCAGATGCCCTTGAGGGTGAGCTGCCCGTCGACAACATCGAATACGTTGGTTGAATCTGCCACGATGTTCGCAAGCCCTCCGGTCGCGATGACGCGGGCTTCGGGCGCTCCCAGCTCAGCCCGGATACGGCTGACAAGCCCTTCGACCATAGCTGCCGTTCCGAGCACGGCGCCGCTCTGCACGGCCTCTTCAGTGGTGCGGCCGATGGCGTGGGGCGGCGTCTCCAGCGGGATGCTTGCGATTCGGGCGGCTCGGGCAACGAGGGCATCCATCGAGATGCGCAGCCCCGGGGCGATTGCGCCGCCGATGTAGTAACCGTCGGAATCGACCACGTCGATATTGGTCGCCGTGCCGAAGTCGACCACGATCGACGGCGCTCCGTAGAGCTTTTCGGCGGCCACGGCGTTGGCGATACGGTCGGCGCCCACCTCCTCGGGATGTGGAGCGTGGATGCATGTAACAGCGGCGGTATCCGCTCCCACGGCGATGCTTCTCGCCGCGATGCGCTGAGCGAAGGCGCGCCATTCGCGGGTGAGCTGCGGGACCACGCCGGCGAAGGCGATTTCGTCTACGCAATCAAGGGTAAGGCCGTACATGCGCAGGTAGCCGAGCAGGCGAACATGGATCTCGTCCGCAGTGAACGTGCGGTCGGTTGGCATGCGCCAAGAGCGCACAAGCTCGTCGGCATCGAAGAGGCCGAGCGCCGTTTGCGTGTTTCCCATATCTATGGCGAGGAGCATAGGCCTCCCTACGGTCGTTTCGTCACGAACTTGGAGCTTGGTGACGGTATGCGTGCGCCATCATTGTATACCAAGGCTCCGCCCGCCATTAAAGCGTTTCAAAGAGTTGCTATACTGGGATACCATGCCGAACTCGGCAATACACGATGTGGGAAAGTAACGGGAGCAAGATGGCGCGAGTTAACATCAGCGACGTGGCGCGCGAGGCGGGCGTCTCGCTGGGAACGGTATCGAATGCGATCAACCACCCAGAGCGCGTGCGCCCCGAGACGCGTCGGCTGATCGAAGAGGCCATCGAGCGCCTGGGCTACCTTCCCAACCAAAGCGCCCGCCTGCTGGCCGGGGGGTCCAATGCGGTGATCGGGCTCGTCTTGCCGCGCCTCAACCATGGTTGCAGCGTCCAGATAGCAAGCGGTGCCCGCAACGAAGCCGAGCGCGCGGGCCTCGATCTTGTCATCATGAATTCAAACGAAAACGCAGAGGTGGAAAGGCGTTATCTGCGGTTTTGTACTGGTATGCAGCTTGCTGGCGTGCTGGTGCAGCCGTCGACGTATCGGGTGTCTCCGCCTCAGCATGCGCCTTCGGTGCCGGTGGTGTACCTAGGTGCCCTGGGTGCGCCGCGCGAGGTGCTCTCGGTCTCGGCAGACTATCGGGCTCAGGGCCGCTTGATTGCAGAGCATGTCGTCGCGTGCGGGGCGCGCAGGGTTGCGGTGATTGGATCTGCTTCGCTGCCGCCGCTTGCCGAGCGCCTTGCGGGCATACACTCCGTTGGCGCCGAGCATCCTGAATGCTCGTTCGAAGTGCTTGATGAGGGAGGTCGTTGCGGATCTACTGATGGTGCCCGGTTGGGCGAGAGGCTTGCGAAGCGTGCGAGCCGCGAGCGGCCGGATGCGATCATAGGCCTGGCAGATGCCATCGCAGCGGGAGCCATCCAGGGTGTCCAGGCGGCAGGGTGCGATGTGCCGGGCGACATCATGGTAGCAGGGTGCGATGGAAATCCCCTTGCCTGGGGAGGGGCGGTGCCGCTGACCACCTGTTCGCCCGCTGGATACGAGATTGGCCGCAAAGGGGTCCAAATGCTCGTGGGCCAAATCGCGGCTATTGAAGAGAAGAATGGCCGGAGCGGCGCAGGCGGGGCCCAGGGCAGCGTGATCGGCATCCGGAATGGCGGGGGGAGTGCCCGCGGTGCGGCCGAAGTCCACGGCACAGGTGGCGCCCGGGGAGTGAGTGGCATCCAGGGTGTGGGTGGTACCCGCGGCACGGAGGGTGCGCGGGGCGCCCAAGGTTCGGGCGGCGCTCCCAGCGCTGATGGAGTACGGAGTGGCACAAGCCGGGTTGCGGTGAGGCCCTCCGCCATGCTGCGCGGCGAGGCCAAGCATGAGCTCGTTCGGCCCTTTTTGCTGGAGCGAGCGAGCACGGTCGGGCAGGGGGCGGCGCATAGATCGGAGCTTTCCGGGCTCGGAGCGGTCCGCGCGTTTGCCGAGCTCGACATGGGCTCGTATCTTTAGCGGTTTTTGCGGGTCTGGCGTTACGCAATCTCTTCGTTGCGCAGCCTAATCGCGCCCGCGAGCTCGTCGAGCGAGCCGAGCACATCGACGCACATCGAGCGAATCTCTGGCGTGGGCTCAATCGTATCAGGCACCAAGAAGACCGACATACCAGCTACGGCTCCCGCACGAACCCCGTTGGGGGAGTCCTCGACGACTGCGCACTCCTCGGGCCGCATGCCGAGGCGTTCGGCAGCGAGCAGGTAGATATCGGGGGCCGGTTTGCCGTGCTCAATCTCATCGCCACAGGTGATGCTGTCAAAATACGCCTGCATGCCGAACGGTTCGAGCTCGCGTTCCGCAACCGGACGATACGACGAAGTGGCGAGTCCCAGCGCGAAGCCATGATCCTTGAGCACGGAGAGAGCCTTCGCGGCAAAGGGCTTGGCTGCGAGCTCGTTTTCCATGAGCTCGTCTTTGATGCTCCGATGGAGCGAAAAGAGCTCGTGGGCAGTTGCTTCGGTAATTCCCAGGTGCTCGATGAGCATGCTGGTAACGGCATCGGCAGTGCGCCCAACGAAGCTTTTAATCAGCTCTTCGCTCACATCGAGCCCCAGGCGTTCGCCAGATGCCAGCCATGCGCGCGCACTGAGCAGCTCGGTGTCAACGAGGGTGCCGTCAAGATCGAAAAGCACCGCTTTAATCATAGGGGTTCCCTTCACGAAGGTTCATGCTCCGTCGCTGCGAATGTTTGGCTAGGCAAGCGGCGGCAGCGCGAGCGTGCTGCTACGGTCGTGTGGCGGGTCAGCATCGATTATATGGGCGAGCCGATGTGACTGGCCGACGGACCATCGACGAGATGACCACATTATTGTGCCAGAGCCGGCCTGCGATGGGTACAAGAGGGACCGGAAACCGCGAAGAAGTCGGAGGATGCTGTGGAACGCGAAACGCGGGAAAAGCTGCAGGCGCTTGAAGAGCTGCTTGATACTTGGAAATCGGTTGCCGTCGGATATTCCGGGGGTGTCGACAGCACCTTTTTGGCTGCGGTTTGCGCGCGAGCGGTGCCGAGTCGAGCGGTGCTCATGCATATCGAGACTGCGTTTTCAGCAACGCCTGAGCTGGTATCGGTTGAGCGGGCTGCAGAATCTGGTCAGACGGCGTTCGGGCTGCCGCTTATCGCGGTTCCCCTCGATCCCTTCTCTTTAGAAAACGTTGTTCGAAACGACGAGAACCGCTGCTATTACTGTAAGCGGGCTGGGTTTTCGGCAATCTTGGCCGAGGCGCGGGCGCGCGGCATCGAGGTGGTCGTGGACGGCAGCAACGCGGACGATGCGGGCGATTATCGGCCTGGCATGCGCGCCCTCGAGGAGCTTGGGGTGCGTTCCCCGCTTCTAGAGACTGGCTGGCACAAGGATGAGGAACGTGCGCTGCTACGTGAGTGGGGGATCCCGGTGTGGGGTATGCCAGCCGGCGCATGCTTGGCGACGCGCATCCCGTGCGGCGAGCCGCTTACGGAGCGGAAGCTCGCCGCTGTGCGCGCTTGCGAGGACTATCTGCATGAGCATGGGCTTCATCAGGTTCGGGCGCGCTTGATTGAGGGGTCCTTGCAGGTTGAAGCTTCGTCCGAGGATTTACGCGTGCTTGCATCGGCGGGAGATCCCGCAGATGCCAGTAGCGGATCGAGTGCACCGCACGAGAAGGGCGCATGGCATGGGGAAGGTACGCCGAGCGAGGAGGGCACGCGGCGCGTTGCGCTTCCAGAGGAGATGCGCGCCCATCTTGCAGGCTGTGTTGACGGCGAAGTGAACCCTTACGTTGTGCTTTACAGCAAAGGGAGCATGAACAGGTGAGCCACTCTCGAATCTTGATGAATAGAACGCGACATAAGCGCAGGCAATAAAATTCCGAAATGTATAGAAAAGTATGCTTCGACTAATTGGCGTGATTTGGATACTGGACTGTGGGGCGGCCATGTTTTGGGCTTTGGGGCGCATGCGCCGGCCCGGATGGATGCCCGTGCGCGGCATCAACGGGCCCCGTGGCGGAAATCGGGCTGCGACGGCTCTCGATAGAAGCTAAGCCTGTTGGCAAATCCAAACGCTTACCGCAAGTATTTCGCATTGGTATTTCGCATGAGCGAGATAAAAAAGCAGTTCAAAGCATGTTAGATACTTTGAACTGCACGTATCGCATGGCTGGGGCAGAGGGATTCGAACCCCCGTAACCGGCACCAAAAACCGGGGTCCTGCCGCTGGACGATGCCCCAAAGCATAGCCGACGCTCCAAAGGCGCGCTCGGCCCACTCAGTGTACCTAATCGCTCAGCGCATCGCAAACGCCGTCGAGCAGTTGCACGGCAAGCGCCTGTGCATCGCTTGAGGTGAACGATCCGTATCTCGTGATTCCCGTAAGCTCAAATCGAATGAGCGTTGGCCGCGTGGTGGAAGCGGCGAGTGCGGTACGAATGCGCCGCGATACATTGGGGCAGTCTGCCAGTACGATGGTCGCGCGCGGTGCGGCATCTTCGGGAAGCTCCGAGCTCGCGAGCTCGAAAATCATATCGACGTCGTCGGGCGCTTCGCTGTCGCACAGCTGCATGCCGCTGCCGTCCGTTGTCGCAGTGGCGATGTTCCACATGCGCGACGCGACGTTGCGCGCGATGGGATCCACGCCCATGACGGCGATTCGGTTGCGCTCGAGCACGCTTGCTGCGCGTGCGAAACCGGTGCGCTCCTCGGCGTCCACGACGGGCGGTTTGCCCTCCCACACGTGGCGCAGCCGGTGAATGTAGTTGAAGGTGTCCTGGAAGGCCATGCCGTCGGCAAAGAGCCCTACGTTCTCCTGGAATTGCTGGAGGGCCGCCTCGGTGTGCGGGCCGAACGAGCCGTCTGCGCGCCCGCACGAGAAGCCCAGGGTGTTGAGCGCGTGCTGGAGCTCCATAACATCGGCTCCATGGAAGTTGGGCAGGCGCAGGTAGAGGGTGCGGTCGCCGAGCGCGTACGAGGCGTCGACGAGGGCGCTCCAGCACGCGGTATCCACGGTATCTCCCGCATCGAGTTGCATGTTCGCGCGGAACTCCTGAACCGCTTTTGCGGTGGCGGGGCCGAACTCCTGAGCCTCAAGCTCTGCGGCATCGATGGTGTAGCCCAAGCGGGTGAGGCGCGCCTGCACGTCTTCGACGGCCGGTCCCTGCATGCCCGAGGTGATTGCTTCCATGCTGCTTCTTTCTATATGCTTGCCCTGCGCCGGCGCTGCGGCGTGGTTTCGTTGGTTCATCTTCTTTGTATAGTCTATCAAGTTGCGCGCATCGCTGCCCGCGAGCGTGCTTCCGCCTGAAAAACATCGGAATGGTAGATGGATTGTCGACATTTACTTGGCATGATGATAGCGAATACCTTGGCAGGGCGGTGTCGCGCCAGGGATGTATTGGGTCCGACATGGGGTTGATGGGAATGGGGCCAGAGCAGCGACTGCTTATCGTGGACGATGAGCTTTCGATCGTGCAGATGCTTGAGGAGTTCTTCCGCATGGAAGGGTATGAAACCGTGTGCGCGCAAAACGCCGAGGAGGCGCTTCGTGCGGTCAACCGCAGCTTGACGGAGGAGCACGGCGGGATCGACCTCGCCTTGCTCGACGTGAACATGCCTGGCATGGACGGGTTCGAACTCTGCCGCCGTATTCGCGAGCACCTTAGCTGCCCGATCATTTTCCTTACGGCGCGCGTGGAGGACGTCGACCAGCTCGACGGGTTCGCTGCCGGCGCCGACGATTACGTGCTCAAGCCGTTCTCGCTTGAGGTGCTGGGCGGCCGCGTGCGTGCGCATCTGGCTCGTGAGGCGCGGCGCGGCGCGTCGAGACCACAGAGCGTTCGCATCTTCCATGACCTCACGATCGATTATGCGGAGCGTACGGTCGAGGTCTCGGCCCGGGATGCTCGCATCTCGCTTGACCTCACGCGCACGGAGTTCGACATCATCGCGCTGCTGAGCAAGAACCCAGGGCGCGTGTATGACCGCGTGCACATCTACGAGCAGGTATGGGGGTGGGGCGCAACGGGCGACCCATCCATCGTTCGCGAACATGTTCGTCGAGTACGCAAGAAGTTTGCGGAGGCTGGAGTGGATGGCGAAGTCATCGAGACGGTGTGGGGCGTTGGCTATAGGTGGGCTGCGCGATGAGCGGAAAACAAGACGATAGGCTGCGGGAACAGTGCCATGCAGAGCAGGCAACGGCTTCTGCCGCCGGTGATTCGCAGCGCGGAGGCCGTCTTCGCCGCCTGCGCGACCGGCTGCGGGCTTGGTGGCGCAACCCCTCGATCATGCGGGCGTTTTTCGTGTATGCGCTCGTGTGGCTCGTGGCGGCCAGCGCGGTGACGCTCATTGCTATCGACGCGCTCATGGAGGTGTACTACCGGGTGTCGGAGGAGCACCGGTCGGAGCATGTCGAGGTGAACGCGGGGCCGTACATCTACGACGCGCAGACCGATGAGCTGTTGCGAGCGACGCCCGTATACCTGCAGGATTTCTACGAGCAGGTCGTGTTCGTTGCGTTCACCAACTCGGCGCAGAACTATTCGTCCGCGGGTGTCGTGGCCGGAGGCTGGAATCGCGACATGCAGGTTGTGGACGCGACGATGGAGCTTCTTCGCAGCGATCCCTCGTACCGTGTGTCCGATTGGGGCGGAAACTATACCGAGGACGATTACCTTCAGACCGATGGCACTCCATACGATCCTGAGGCCACGGTGAGCGTGAGCGACCTTCCCGCGTACGACGCACGCGAGCGTGTCGAGCGCTTGCAAACGGTTGAGGAGTTCGCGAACACGAATCTCGGCGAAGATGTCGTGCTCTCGAATGTCGCTTACTACGTGTCGCTCGACGAGGCGAGTTACCTCACCTGGATTGACTGGACGCTGCGGCTGGTGGCGGGCGTGGGGGTGCCCATCGTTGCCTTTGGAGGCCTTGCGGTGCTGCTGTTCCGCCGGTTTTATCGGCGTCACATCGGGGGCCCGCTTTCCGTGCTGGAGGCGGCGGCCGACCGCATTGCACGGCAGGACCTCGACTTTCAGATTGGTGCTGTGCGCGGGCGCGAGTTGGGGCGCCTCGGAGCGGCGATGGAGGGCATGCGGTCTTCGCTGCTCGCTACCCAGCGCGAGCTATGGCGCACGGCCGAGGACCGCAGGCGTCTTAACGCCGCGTTCGCCCACGATCTGCGCACGCCGGTGACGGTGCTCAAGGGAACGCTCGAAATGGCGCGCATAAAGGCCGACCGTGCGGGAAGTGGGGAGGACGTGCGCAAGACGCTCGACACGCTTTCCGGCCAAGCCGATCGCCTGGAATCTTACGCGCAGCTCATGAGCCGTGTTACCAAGCTGGAAGATCGCGAGGTCATGCGGTCGGCATGCGCCCCATCCGATGTTGCCCGCGTTCTCGAGCGCCAAGCGGCGGGCTATGTCGCCACGCGAGGGAACGGCTGTAAGCTGCTCTTCTCGTTGGGCGACGGCATGCGCGCCGCCGGGGCGGATGACGGGGGTGCCGCCGAGCCGTGCCCCGGGCACGCCGCCGCGCCATGCCCTGAGCCCCTCTCCATCGATATGCAGTTGGTTGAGGAGGTGCTGGGCAATCTGCTGGGCAATGCCTGCGACCATGCGCGATCGAAGGTGGCGGTGAGCGTTGATTTGCTGCAGCCCAAGCAGGGCTCGCTCGCTGCGGGAGCGCGCGGCGACGTGCGCCTGGAGCTTGTGGTCACGGACGATGGCCGCGGGTTCACGGCGGAGGCGCTGCACCACGGGTGCGATCCTTTCTACAGCGAGGCCAAATCGGCCGAGCATTTCGGCCTGGGGCTCAATATCGCGCGCACGCTCGCGCGCTTGCATGGTGGTGCAGTTGAGCTGGGAAATCTTGAGGGCGGCGGTGCCTGTGTGACGGCTACGTTCGCAGTGGATACGAACGAGGAGAACCGATGATGGAGCAGGTGGAGAATCGTGCGCCGGGCATCCCGCAGGCGCCTGGATCCGCTCGCGCGGCAGCGGGGCTTGAGGCGGGAGCCCCTGCGGCTCTTCGGCACAAACGGGTCATCGCGATTGCGGTGCTGGTTGTTATGGGTGCGTTGCTCGGCATTGCCTGCTGGCGCTGCGTGCCCGGTGCCGTCGCGTGGCTCATGGATGCCCGAGCGGTGCGCGCCTTCGTGGACCAATGGGGCGTGCTGAGCCGCCTTGCGATGATCGGCATCAATATGATCCAGGTGGTGCTCGCGTTCCTTCCGGGTGAGCCCATCGAGCTCGCGAGCGGCTATGCCTTCGGTTTCTGGGAGGGCACGGCGCTTTGCCTGGTGGCGAGTGCGCTCGCAACAAGCCTGGTATACTGGGCCGTTCATCGCTGGGGCTGGCGCGTCGTGGGGCTTTTCTTCGACCGCTCGATGCTCGACCGCTTCTCGTGGCTGCGTGACGAGCGCCGGCTCGAGCTCGTTATGTTCATCGTTTTCCTGATTCCGGGTACACCCAAGGATTTCCTCACGTACTTCGCCGGTCTTACCCGAGCGCGGTTTCTTCCGGTCCTGCTCATCACCACGGTGGGTCGCATTCCCTCGATCGTCACGTCGACGGTTGCGGCATCGTCCTTTGGCTCGGGCAACTATCTGGTTACGGGCATCTCGCTGGCAGTCGCCGTGGTGCTAGCGCTTGCGGGCGTTCTCGTGAGCCGCCGTCTGCGCTAAGCATGAAACGCAGACACCCGGTGTTGACGTGTCAAAGTGCAGGTCGCGGAAACTCGAGCGGTCCGTCTACTCAGAAATGAAACGCAGACACCGGGTGTGCACGATTCATCCTCCGTCGCGTGAGCCATCGACCCCCACGCGACCCACGCGCTAGCTGAGGCGTTCGACGAAGAAATCGGCCATGGAAAGGAGCAGCTTGCGGCAGTCGTTTTCGAGCTCGATGCCAGAGAGCTCCTCCTTGGCGCGTTCGGTCAGGCGGAGGGCATAGTCGTGGGCAAAGGCGATCGAGCCCGTCTCGTCGAAGATTTTCACAGCGCGTTCGAGTAGGGCGGCATCTTGGGTGCCGCTGCGCAAGATTTCAACAAGCTCACGCCGGGTCTCGGAATCGGCGTGCTCCAAGGCATGAACGGCTACAAGGGTCCGCTTGCCCTCGGTGATGTCGTTGCGGAAATCCTTGTCGCCCGCATCCCCCACAAGGTTCAAAAGGTCGTCTTGGATCTGGAAAGCCAGACCGGTGGCCAAGCCAAAGCTGCGCAAGGCTTCTACCTGTTGCTCGCTTCCTCCACCCACCATCGCTCCCACCGCGAGCGGCACGGCGCCGCTGTAGTGCGCGGTCTTGAGCGTTGCCATGGTGAGGTAATCCTGAACCGTGAGATCGAAGCGCTCGTTTTGCACCCAGCCCAGGTCGAGCGCCTGCCCTTCGACGGTTCGCTGCATCATGGCGGTCAGCTCGCCGAGTACGCGGAGCTTGAGGGGGGCGTCGAGCGCTTCGTCGCGGAGCACGGCGTCGGTGGAGAGCGTGATGTCGTAGTCGCCGCAGTTGATGGCGCGGCCAACGCCCTCGGTGAGGTACATGCAAGGCTTGCCGCGCCGCAGCTGGCCTTTGTCGGCGATGTCGTCGTGAATGAGGGCCGCGCTCTGGAAGTGCTCGATCGCTGCCGCGGCGCTTCGGGCGCGAGCGGGATCACCGCCCACGGCGCGTGCCGCGAGCATGCAGATGAGCGGGCGGTGCCGCTTGCCGCCGTTTGCAGAAAAGGCGGCGAGCGGTGCGTACAGGTAGCGCTCAAGGTCCGCATGCTGGGTTTGTTCCGTAAAGAACGAATCCAGATACGCGTCCAGATCATGGTGGTGCTCGGCGAGGTATACGGCGAAGGCGTTGGCCATAGTGCAAGCTTTCATTCGTGGTGCAAAATGGGACGGGGTTGTTTTGACTCATTGAGCCAAAACAACCCCGTCCCTAAATGACTTATTGGGCGGTGGCGAAGCCGTCGGGGTTCTTGGACTGCCAGTTCCAGGAGTCTCGGCACATGTCGTCGATGTTGTACTGCGCCTTCCAGCCCATCTCCTGCTCAGCCTTGGTGGCATCGCACCAGTTGGCTGCAATGTCGCCGGCGCGGCGCGGGCAGATCTGGTACGGTAGCTCCTTGCCACAGGCCTTCTCGAAGGCGTGGATCACGTCCAGCACGGAGGATCCGGTGCCCGTGCCCAGGTTGAAGATGCCCACCTCGGAGCGGCCGTTCATCCATTCAAGCGCTGCGACATGGCCGCAGGCGAGGTCGACCACATGGATGTAGTCGCGCACGCCGGTGCCATCGGGCGTGGGGTAGTCGTCGCCGAAGACCTGCACGAACGGGCGCTTGCCCACGGCCACCTGCGCCACGTAGGGTACGAGGTTGTTGGGGATGCCCTTGGGATCCTCGCCGATGAGGCCCGAGGGGTGAGCTCCGATGGGGTTGAAGTAGCGCAGCAGCACGACGTTCCACTCCGGATCAGCGGTGTGCAGGTCCATGAGGATCTGCTCGATCATCCACTTGGTCCAGCCGTAGGGGTTGGTGGCGGGCTTCTTGGGGTCCTGCTCGGTCACGGGCGGGTTGTCCGGGTCGCCGTAGACGGTCGACGAGCTTGAGAAGATGATGTCCTTGCAGCCGTGCTCGCGCATGACATCAACAAGGGTGAGCGTGTTGCCGATGTTGTTCTGGTAGTACTCGATGGGCTTCTGCACGCTTTCACCCACGGCCTTGTAGCCGGCAAAGTGGATGACACGGGAGGGCTGCTCGGCGTCGAAGATCTTGGTGAGGGCGTCGCGATCATTCACGTCTGCCTCGTAGAAGACAAGGTTTTCGGCGGCCTGGGGCCCAACGATCTCGCGCACGCGGTCGAGGGCAACGGGGCTCGCGTTGTAGAAGTTGTCGACCACGACCACCTTGTAGTTGCGCTGAAGCAGCTCGACCACGGTGTGGGAGCCGATGAACCCAGCTCCGCCGGTAACGAGAACGCAGGTATCCTGGGGTGCAAGTGTCTGTGCCATGAAAGCTCCTCACGTTGGGTTTGCCTGAACGCGCTGCCCCTGCTTTGGTGCGCGATGTGCTCCCAAAAGTATAGCCGTTGCATGAAGGGCGAGTTGCGACGCATGGGAGGAGCGATGAATATCCCACTCGGGCCCCGGAGCGCGACGGAATGCGCTATCCTTATGCGGAGGGCGACATATAAACACACTTACATCGGAGCACGTATGTCACACCACGATCACGCATCCTCGTCTTGCGCAGACGGGGCGCAACCTCATCTATCAACCACCGCTCAGAGTGGCCATTGTCAGGCGACGGACACCCCTGCATCAGGCGATGGAGGCCGTGCGGCACGCGGCGAAGCGGCTGCTGTCTCGCGGCGCTCCGCTCTCAAGGCCATGCTCGCCATGGCGGGCGCGGCGACGCTCTTCGCCAATCCGGTGCGCGCGTTCGCTGAGCCCCAGGCCACGCAGGAGACGCTCGACGCCTTGAGCGATGCTCAGGCGAAGTATGACGAGGTCCAGGCGCAGCTCGACGAAATCTCGACCCAGTATCAGGAGCTCAGCAAGCAGCAAGATGAGACGCTCAGCCAGATCGAGGATGTCGAGCAGCAGATCGTAGATACCGAGCAGCAAATTGAGGAGAAGCAGGAAGAACTCGAAGAGAACCAGGCGCTGCTTTCCGACCGTGTTGCGACGAACTACAAAACGGGCGGCAACGAGGCGCTCTCGGTGCTGCTCTCGGCCACGACGCTCGACGACCTTATCTCGAACGCGTACTACCTCGAGAAGGTGAACGAGCAGGACCGCGCCGTCATCGCGCAGATTGAGCAGATTCAGTCGCAGCTCGAGGAGCAGAAGGCCCAGCTCGAGGAGCAGAAGGCCCAGCTCGAGGAGCTCAAGACCCAGCAGGCCGAGCAGCTGTTGCAGATGCAGGCCAAGCAGCAGGAGACGCAGGAGCTGCTGAACAACCTCGATAGCGAGGTCAAAGACCTCATCGCTCAGCGCGATGCGGAGATTCTCGCTGCCGCGGAGGCCGAGGCCGAGGAGGAGCGCAGGCGCCAGGAGGCCGCGGCGTCGCAGAACCCCAATCCTCCGGTTCTGCCCGAGCGCGGAAGCGGTCAGGATTACAGCGCGGCGAGCGGGGCGCAGAAGCGCGTCGTCAATTCGTGCTACTACACGCCGTCTCCGGGTAGCGGCTATTGCGCGCTGTGGGTCTCTCAGGTGATGCAAAACGCGGGCTTTAGCCGCGTGCGAGGCAACGCGAACGATATGTATAACGCCTGGTGCACAAGCTCGAGCAAGGCGAACTTGCGGGTGGGCATGCTCATTGCCGTGTCAACGCACAGCCATACCTCGGCAGGGCGCATCTACGGGCACATTGGCATCTACATCGGCGATAACAGGGTCATGCATAACGTGGGCAACATCGAGACGCAGGACCTCGACTACTGGATCAGCTTCTACGGCACGACGGTGACCCCGCGCTGGGGTTGGGCGAACGGCATCAACCTCGCCGAGCGCAACTAGCAAGAGCTCCTCGTAGGGATTTTCGCGGGTTTTGGGGTTGGCCTTGGGGCCGGCCCCTGCTGTTTTGGGCGTTTTTGAACGTTGCGGAGAAGTTCGCGGCTCGAGTCGGAAGGTTTTTGCGGACAAGCCGAGTAGACCCCGCTTACGCGTTACCAAGACCGCAGGTCGCGCCAATGTGAGCGAGGCGCTTACTTGGCGGGTCGCGAAAAATCTTCCGACTCGAACCTCGAACTTTTACTGCGTCCCAGCCGGGTCATTTTCATGTCGGATGGGAACCGGCCCGACCGTCTCTATCTCTTCTGCTGTTGCTGAACGAACTGATTGACAAGCTCGGTAAGCTCGGCGAGCTGGCGTTCCATATCGGCTACCTGCCTTTCAAGGTCGCCGATGCGCTGATGGTTCTTGCGAATGCCCTCGCGGTTCAGGCGCGACTGCTCCTCGACCGGGTCGGGCATGCTTTCGCGATGCTTGTTCCGGTTGTAGGTTTCCTCAACGATGCGGCAGCCGTTGCGCCGCACCACGCGCCCGGGAATGCCTACGACGGTGCAGTTCTCGGGCACGTCTTTTACCACGACGGAATTGCCGCCCACCTTGACGTTGTCGCCGATCTGGATATTGCCGAGCACCTTGGCGCCGGCGCCCACCGTGACGTTGTTGCCAAGCGTCGGGTGGCGCTTGCCGCATTCCTTGCCCGTTCCGCCGAGCGTGACGCCCTGGTAGAGCACGCAGTCGTCACCGACGACCGTGGTCTCGCCGATGACGACGCCCATGGCGTGGTCGATGAAGAATCGGCGCCCCAGCTGCGCGGCGGGATGGATCTCGACGCCGGTGAAAAAGCGCGTGACCTGGCTCAGCACGCGCGCGGGGCCGCGTGCCCCGTGGTTCCACAGCCAGTGCTCGGGCGTGTGCATCCATTTGGCGTGGAGGCCGGGGTAGGAGAGGAAGATCACGAAGTCGCTTTGGGCGGCGGGGTCGTGCGTCTTGACGGTGCCGATATCTTCGCGAATGGTGTCGATAAAGCTCATAGCTGCCCCTTTTGGCATGATGGCGGGCGTGCGGGCGAGATGGGGCGACTGTGGCAGAGCCTGTCCCATGTTCGGCCGGCGGCTCGGGGCGGGCGGCGCGAAGCCTGGGCGCCCGAGTGTTTTCGGTTAAGTATAGCGAATTACTAGGATTAAGAAACAGAGCTCGCGCCCTTCACGAGGTGACCTCATGCGAGGGGAAGTGTTTCTCCAAAAGCCGAGCGTTTCCTAGGGTGCATGCTCTCTTGCCGCGGCGTCCGTTAACAAAGCACCCCCCAGGCCCGCGCCCCTCGCTGCGCCATCCGTTAACAAATCGCTCATAAGCAAGAAACCTCTCGGTGACGCGTGTGAACGGAGTACCATAAAGGGCACGCGATTGCGCTCTGCGTTTGCGCACGGTTCAACGTTTCGATACGAGGGGAGCACCCATGGCAGCAGAGAAGAAGGATATCGACTGGGGTAGCCTCGGCTTCGCCTATCAGCCCACGGACTACAGCTACGTCTGCAACTACAAGGACGGCGCTTGGGAGGAGGGCGGCCTCACCACCGATCACACGCTCACACTCTCCGAGTGCGCGGGCATCTTCCATTACTGCCAGGAGGTCTTCGAGGGTCTCAAGGCCTATACCACCAAAGACGGCGACATCGTCTGCTTCCGCCCGGACCTCAACGCCTCCCGCATGGCCGACTCCGCCCGCCGCATCGTGATGCCGCCCTTCCCGGAGGACAAGTTCATCGAGGCCGTTAAGATGGTCGTCAAGGCCAACGAGGCGTGGGTGCCGCCGTTCGGCTCGGGCGCTACGCTCTACGTTCGTCCGTTCATGGTGGCAACGGGCGAGGTCATCGGCGTTGCGCCGGCAGACGAGTACCAGTTCCGCATTCTCGTGACGCCCGTGGGCCCGTACTATTCCGGCGGCGTGAAGCCCGTCGCGCTCAAGGTGCCCGAGTACGACCGCGCCGCACCGCACGGCACCGGCGCTATCAAGGCCGGCCTCAACTACGCCATGAGCCTGTACCCGAGCGTCCAGGCGCATGCCGAGGGCTTCGCTGACAACATGTTCCTCGATCCCATGACCCACACCTATGTTGAGGAGTCTGGCGGTGCCAACTTCCTCTTCGTTGACCAGGACGGCACGCTCGTGGTGCCGCAGAGTCACACCAACTCCATTCTGCCGTCCATCACGCGCCGCAGCCTGGTGCAGGTGGCGCGCGACATGCTCGGCATGACCGTGGTGGAGCGCCCGGTTGAGTTTGCCGAGGTCCAAGCGGGTGCGTTCGTCGAATGCGGCATGTGCGGCACGGCGGCGGTCATCAGCCCGGTGGGCAAGGTCGTGAACGGCGACGAAGAGATCGTCTTCGGCGAGGGCGGCATGGATCACGTGGGTCCGGTCATGCAGAAGCTGCGTGAGACGCTCACCGGCATCCAGGCCGGCGAGATCGAAGGCCCCGAGGGCTGGATCGTTAAGGTCGCATAGGTCGTTCATTCCCGGCGGAGGCCCCGCTTCCCCTTGTTCCGATGTCCTCGCGCTGCGCGCTGCGGATTACGGAACAAGGGGAAGCGGGGCCTCCTGCGTTTACGGCCTTGCTGGGGCGGGGGGGTCGTAGCAGCTTTGGGCGAGCATCGCTGCGCTCGCTCGCGTGCATTTGCGTGGTGCGTGCACCGCTGCGCTCGCTCGCGTACATGGGGCGCGTGTGGCGCACCGCTTCGCCCGCACTTCGGGCTTATATGCCTCGAGCACATATCAGTGCACCCCTGCTGCACAAAACGTGTACACGAGCGTCACGAATCGCCGTTTTTCGGCCAGATTTTGACGCTCGTGTACACGTTTTGGGTGAGGCGCTGTGCGGGTTTGAGTCCCTCACCCGCTGCAGAAAAAAGCCTGCATCCCAAAGGAACGCAGGCTCGGTATTCACTATGGCGGAGAGAGAGGGATTCGAACCCTCGAGACGCTCACGCGCCCAACGGTTTTCAAGACCGCCGCATTCAACCGCTCTGCCATCTCTCCGTGGTAGGTAATGATAGCATCGAATACCGACCGGCGTGAGAAAGAGGGGCGGCCGTGGGCGACGAGCGGAATATCGACATGTCTCTGGGCGGGCTTGACGAGCGCTTCATGCGCGAGGCGCTGGTCGAGGCGCATGCGGCAGCGGCGGAAGGCGAGGTGCCCATCGGGGCTGTTGTGGTCTACGAAGGCGAGATTATCGCCCGGGCGCACAACCGTCGTGAGCTGGACGAAGACCCCTCTGCGCATGCAGAGTTCTCGGCGATGGTCGCGGCAGCCCGCGCGCTCGGACGCTGGCGGCTCACGGGCTGCACGGTGTATGTGACCCTTGAGCCCTGCGTTATGTGTGCGGGTCTTATGGTGAACGCGCGTGTGACCCGCTGCGTTTACGGCGCGGCCGACCCCAAGGCAGGCGCGCTTGGGTCGCTTTACCAGTTGAATGCCGACCGACGGCTCAACCATGCGTTCGAGGTGACTGCGGGGGTGCTTTCCGACGAGTGCGCAGGTGTGCTCAAGGCTTTTTTTGCCGAGCTTCGGGGCGAGGGGCGTGCGAACGACGCGCACGACTCGAAACGAGACGAGGCATTGCGTTCTCGAAACGGCTCTATGTTGACTCAGTGCCGCAGGCGAGATGCAGCGGCTGCGACGGCGCTGCGTGCCGAAGGTGCTCATGCTGCGGCTGCGGGCAGCGAGGGCTGCCTTGCCGCGGACAATGCGCGCGCAGCGGCTGCGGGCGGCGTGACCGGCCTTGCCGCGGGTGGTGCGCGTTCCGCTGCCCAGCCGGGCTCCGCTTCCCGTGCCACGGACGGTGCGCACGCTGCCACTTTGTTGGGTCCCTCTCCCCGTGTGCTTCTGGCAATCGACTCCTTTAAAGGTTCCGCCACGAGCGCTCAGGCAGAAGCATGGGTGACTGAGGGCATTCTCCATGCGTGCCCGAATGCGCGGGTGACGGCTATGCCTATCGGAGACGGAGGGGAAGGGACGGGGGAGGCGCTCGCGGCATCGGGTGGAACGACGAGGCGCGCGGCGCAGGCGCACGACGCGTTCGGACGCGTTATTTCCGCTGAATACTTGTTGTTCGATGCTGCAGGTGACGCACCTTCAGCGGTGATTGATGGCTCCGCTGCAAATTCGGAAGCCGTGTGTTCGGCAGAAGCGAGCGACGCATCCTCTGCAGCACACGAGGAGAGCGGGCACGGCACCGAGTGCCCCGTCAGCACTTCCCATGAAGCGTTCATCGAGATGGCGGTCGTCGCGGGCCTCGGTAGCTCTGACCGAACTTCCCAAGCTGCGCTCGCGGCCACGACCTACGGCGTGGGTGAGCTGGTGCTCGACGCGATTGCGTCCGGCGCGCAAACCATCTACCTCGGCCTCGGAGGGAGCGCGACCAACGACGGTGGTGCGGGATTTCTGCAGGCGCTCGGCGCGCGGCTGCTCGATGCGGACGGTCGGGACATCCCAACGGGTCTCGCGGGACTTGAGCAGGTCGCTTCTATCGATCTGGCGCCGGCGGTGCAGGCGCTCGGACCCGCGCGTCTTATCGCGCTTTCGGATGTGACGAATCCGCTGGTGGGATCGCGAGGCGCCCTGCGCGTTTTTGGCCCGCAGAAGGGGCTGGCCCAAGATCCCGACGCGCTCGATACTTACGACCGCTGGATGGTCCGCTACGGGGCGCTGCTCGATGCGGCGTGTCGCGCGGTGGCTACCCCGCGCTTCCGTTCGCTGGCCGGTGTACCCGGAGCGGGTGCAGCGGGCGGTTTGGGTGCGGCGGTGCTCGCGCTTGGGGGCGCGCTCACGCCTGGGATTGATGCGGTGCTTGATCGTTCCGGGTTCGATGAGGCGCTGCGCGACTGCGATGTAGTGGTAACCGGCGAGGGAATGATGGACGGCCAGACGGCGGGCGGCAAGGCACCGCTCGGCGTGGCGCGCCGCGCCCGGGCTGCCGGTGTGCCCGTGATTGCTGTGGTGGGTGGCCGAGCCGATGATCTTGACGCTGTGTACGAGCAAGGAGTTGACCTCGTTCTGCCCATTGTGCGTAGGCCGATGGGTCTCTCCCATGCTCTCGACCCCAGCCAGACACGCGCCAACCTCCGTGCCGCCGGCGAAGCCGCCATCCGCGCGTATCTGCTATAAGGTCGGCAGCTCCTTGTTTTTCCGAGCGCTGGGCGAGGGGGTGCTGCTGGGAACTCCATACATGCCGCAATGAGTGCCGTTAATTCCAAATATGCAGGGGCGGGCGTGTCGCGATTTTTCTTCTGTTGGGGTTAATCGATGTTTTCCTAGACGGCGGCGGTGGAAGCGGGTACCATAGACCAAGCGCCTAGCGCGCTCGATGGGTTCGGGTGACGATATGTTCCGAACCTGGTCAGGTCCGGGAGGAAGCAGCCATAAGGAGCCTCTGCCGGGCACCCGGATCCATCGAGCGCACGGGCGCTTTTATCTTTGTCTGCACCTCGTCAAATCCTCGTTGCGTCTTCATGACGAGCGCCGCGTTTCGTTTTGCGAGCTCAACCCGCTTGTCCTATCATGGCTTGAGCAATCCATTGCCCGACCGAAGGCGGTCTATGTTCAAGCTCCTCAAACGCTTCGGTGGTTCGTACCGCGCGAACCTTGTTCTCGGTCCGCTCTGCAAGCTCATCGAAGTCGTGTTCGACCTGTTCACGCCCATCATTGTGGCCTATATGATCGACGCGGGCGTGGGCACGCACAGCGTGCAACCCGTGCTCGCAGGCGGCGGAATCCTTCTCGCGATGGCCGCCGTGGCCATCCTCTTCGCCCTCGCCTGCCAGAAGATGGCCTCGCGCGCGTCGCAAGGCATGGGCACAAGCATCCGCCACAGCCTGTACGAGCACATCAACGCGCTTTCGCATGCTGACCTCGACCGCTTTGGTACGCCTTCGCTCACCACGCGCATCACCAACGACGTCAACCAGGTACAGCTTGCCATCGCGCTCGGCATACGGCAGCTCATGCGCTGGCCGTTTCTGGCCGTGGGCTCGCTTGTCGCTGCGCTCGCTATCGACGTGCGGCTCGGGCTCATCTTTGTTGTGTCGATGGCCGTCGTGGGCGGTCTCTTCTGGTTTGTCATGAAGGCATGCATTCCGTATTACCGCAGTATGCAGGCAAAGCTCGACCGCATCGCGCTCATCGTGCGCGAGGGGTTGTCGGGCGTTCGCGTGGTGCGCGCCTTTGTTAGAGAGGGGCACGAGCGGCGGCGCCTCGCCGATGCAGCCCAAGATCAAGCTGCTACCGCCATTGCGGTCGGCAGGCTCTCCTCGGTGCTCAACCCTGTGACGTTTTTGGTGATGTACCTCGCTGTTTGCGCCATCCTTTGGGCGGGCGGTATCCAGGTGAACATCGGCGAGCTCACGCAGGGTCAGGTCGTGGCCTTTGTGAGTTACATGACCCAGGCGCTGCTTTCTATCGTATACGTGGCGAATCTCGTGGTGGTGTTTACCAAGGCGAGTGCCTCGGCCGCGCGCGTGAACGAGGTGCTCGCGTGCCAGCCGAGCGTGACTGACGAGGGCGCCGAGCCCGTAGAGCTGTGGGGCTCGGCGTGGCTGCCGGGTGTGGCGGAGCAGGTCCCCACACTTGCCCTGCGCAACGTCTCTTTTGCTTACCCCGGTGCGGCTGCGGACGCCGTGCACGATGCGACGCTCGCACTCATGCCGGGACAGACGCTCGGCGTGATCGGCGGAACGGGTTCGGGCAAGTCGACGCTCGTCTCGCTCATCCCGCGGCTCTACGACGCGACGGAAGGGGCGGTCGAGGTGCTTGGCCGCGATGTGCGCGCGTGGCAGCTCAAGCAGCTCAGGCAGGTTGTGGGCATGGTGCCCCAGCAGGCTATGCTCGTTTCGGGAACCATCCGCTCCAACCTCATCTGGCGCGATGCTAAGGCCACGGACGATGATCTTTGGCGTGCTCTCGAGCTTGCGCAGGCGGCGGAGTTCGTTCGCGCACTGGCCGACGGTCTCGATGCTCCGGTTGAGGCAGGCGGCAAGAATTTCTCCGGCGGCCAGCGCCAGCGCCTTACTATCGCACGAGCGCTCGTTGGGGCGCCTAAGCTGCTGATTCTGGACGACTCGGCCTCCGCGCTCGACTATAAGACCGACGCCGCCCTGCGCGTGGCGCTTGCGTCGTACGGGCGCGACGCTGCTGCGTCTGGTGAGCTGCCCCCGGCCGTTGTGGTGGTCTCGCAACGCGTTGCCAGCGTGCGCGCCGCGGACCTCATCTGTGTCATGCGCCGCGGCAACGTGGTGGGGCTCGGCACGCATGACGAGCTTGTTCGTACCTGCGCCATCTACCAAGAGATCTGCGCCTCCCAAGGCGTCGAGGATGAGACAGTTTCACCCGGGATGAGACAGTTTCCCCCGGCACAACTGTCTCATGAGACAGTTTCACCCGGCACAACTGTCTCGCGTCATGAGGAGGTGCGCCATGGCTAATCCGTACGGTGCGGTGGGCTCGGTGGCGACGGTTGCCTCGAGTATCTCGGGCGGTGCCGGTGGTGCCTCAGGCGGTCCCGACGCGCCGGGCGGCCGGGACGATTCGCTCAAGAGCACGCTCACTACAGGCCAGGTGCTCGGCCGGCTCATCGGATGCATCCGTCCACACTTGGGTTCGTTCTTGCTGTCGTTTGCCGCCTCGGCCATCTCAGTCGTGCTCCAGCTCTATGTGCCCATTCTTGTGGGGCGCGGGATCGACTGCATCATCGCGGCGGGCCGGGTGGACTTCAGTGCGCTCACACCTCTCCTCTTGCAGCTTATCGTGGTTATTGTGGGCGCGGCCGCCTTCCAGTGGGTGCAGGGATACTGTGTGAATCGCCTCGCCTACGAGACCGTGCGCGATTTGCGCACCCAAGCGAACGACAAGCTCAGCCGCATGCCCATCTCGTTCATCGACAGCCATGCGCACGGCGACCTCATGAGTCGCGTGGTGAACGACGCCGATCAAGTTGGCGACGGCTTGCTCCAGGGGCTCACTCAGTTCTTTACCGGAGCGGCAACGATCGCGGGGACGCTCGCGTTCATGCTGTCGATCTCGGTTCCCATGGCTGTGGTCGTGGTGCTCGTGACGCCGCTCTCGGTGCTTGTGGCCTCCGCGATCGCGCGGTTCTCCAACTCGAGCTTCGTCGATCAGCAGCGCATCCAGGGACAGCTCGGTGGGTATGTCGAGGAGTTCGTGGGATGTCAGAAGCTCGTAGACGCGTTCGCCTACGGCGATGAGGTGCTCGAGGGGTTCGATGCCCTCAACCAGAAGCTGTATGTGGCGGGCGAGCGGGCCCAGTTCTTGAGCTCGCTGTCCAATCCGGGCACGCGCGCCGTGAACAACGTGATCTACGCCATCGTGGCGGTGATGGGGTGCATCTGCGTCATCACTGGATGGCCGGCGGCGCTCACGGTGGGCGGGGTGCAGACTTTCCTCTCGTATGCCAATCAGTACACGAAGCCGTTCAACGAGATCACCGGCGTGATCACGCAGATTCAGGCGGCTTTCGCCTCGGCGCGGCGCCTCTTCGCGCTCATGGACGCTCCAGAGGAGGAGCCCGATGCTCCCGGTGCCATAGAGCTGGTGGATGCTCGGGGCGAGGTCGAGCTCGCGCACGTGGATTTCTCCTACGTTCCCACCCGCCCGTTGCTGAGGGATATCTGCGTGCACGCCCAGCCGGGGCAGCGCTACGCCTTGGTGGGACCAACGGGCTGCGGCAAGACGACCCTCATCAACCTGCTGCTTCGCTTCTACGATGTGGATGCTGGCGAAATTCGCGTGGATGGCGCAGATACCGCGTGCATCGCGCGCGATAGCCTCCGGCGTGCCTTCGGCATGGTGCTGCAGGAGTCGTGGCTCTTCGAGGGCACGGTGCACGACAACATCGCGTACGGCAAGCCCGATGCGACGCGCGAGGAGGTCGTTGCGGCGGCGGAGCGAGCGCGAGCCGATTCGTTCATCCGCGCTCTACCGCAGGGTTACGACACGGTGATCCCCGAAGATGGCGGCACCTTTAGCCAAGGCCAGCGCCAGCTGCTGTGCATCGCGCGCGTGATGCTCACCGATCCGGCCATCCTCTTGCTCGACGAGGCGACCTCGAGTATCGACACCCGCACCGAGCTGCAGGTTCAGCGCGCGTTCGACGAGCTCATGGAAGGAAGGACGAGCTTTATCGTCGCGCATCGGTTGAGCACCATTCGCAATGCCGATTGCATTCTGGTAATGCGCGATGGGGAGATTATCGAGCGCGGGACGCACGATGAGCTGCTTGCCGCGGGCGGTGCCTACGCCGAGCTCTATACCTCGCAGTTCACCAACGCTTAAGCGAGGTGGCTCGCTGCGCGACAGCGGTGCTGGCAGCGGTGCCAGGGGAAACTGTCACGTTGGCGGGGGCGTGACGCGCCAACACCCGGTGTCCGCGCGTCAAATGAATCATAGACACCCGGTGTTCGCGATTCATTTTCGCGCGTGATGAATCGTAGACACCGGGTGTCTGCGTTTCATCCAAAAACTTCTTGCATTGTGTATAGGTGTGTATATATTGTACTTAACGGGTATACACACTATACCCAAACAGGTTTACCGAGACGTCAGGCAAGCCTGTTGCCCGGCGGGGGACGCCCCGTTGGGCGCTGCGGATGCGCGGCGTCGAGGTTTCGCGCTCGCCATCCAGGTAACGGAAAGGATTCGGATTCGTGGAACTCATCATCTCCAACGCGAGCAGCAAGCCCATCTACGAGCAGATCACGGGTCAAATCAAGGCCATGATTCTCTCCGGCGAGCTTGCCGAGGGCGAACAGCTCCCAAGCATTCGCGCGCTAGCGAACAGCCTGCGAGTGAGCGCCATCACCACGAAGCGCGCCTACGCCGACCTTGAGGCCGATGGCTTCATTGAGACGGTCCAAGGCAAAGGAAGCTTCGTCGCCGGAGGCAATGCGGAACTCATCCGCGAGGAGCAGCTGCGCCAGGTGGAGGAGCTCATGGGGCAGGCGGTCGATGCCGGCCGCGCCATGGGCCTCTCGAAGACCGAGCTTACCGAGATGTTCACCTTGCAGCTCGAAGACGGGGACTGATGACGGGGTCGAAATGTCAAATACGGTGAGTCAAAACGGGACAGTCCCAATTTGACCAATTTGACACCTCGGTCCCAGGGTCAACCGAAAGGACAGTACGATGACGATTGTCGAAAGCCGGGGGCAGGTCCCGGGTGCCGCGCAGGACGTCCCGCTCATCGAGGCGCGCGGAATCATCAAGCACTATGACGGTTTTTCGCTCGATAACGTAAGCCTCTCTGTGGGCGAGGGCGAGGTCGTTGGCTTCGTTGGCAAGAACGGCGCCGGCAAGTCGACTACCATCAAGGCACTGCTGGGCCTCGTCAAGCTCGATGGCGGCGAGGGGTCAATCCTCGGCGTTCCGTCGAACGAGCTCTCCCGCCCCGTGCACGCCGGGACGAAGGAGCGCATCGGTGTGGTTTTCGACACGATTTCCATGCCCGGGCACCTTCGCGTCGCCGATGTGGGGCGCGTATTCTCCCATGCGTACGCCTCATGGAATCCTCGCATGTTCGAGCAGCTCACGCACGATTTCGATCTTGCAGCTACCAAGCAGGTGAAGGAGCTCTCGCGCGGCATGGGCATGAAGCTCAGCCTCGCCTGTGCGCTCAGCCACGATGCGCGCGTACTCATCCTAGACGAGGCCACGGCGGGCCTCGACCCCATGGCTCGTGACGAGCTCCTCGACCGATTGCTCGATTTCGTCGCCATGCCTGGGCGCGCCATCCTCATGTCGAGCCACATTACCTCCGACCTCGAGCGCATCGCGGACCGGGTGCTGGGCATCGACGGCGGGCGGATCATCTTCGACCTTGCCAAGGACGAAATCACCGACGAGATGGGTATCGCCCGCTGCCGCGTGGCGGAGTTCGAGCGCATCTGCGCAAGCGGCATCATCCCCGAGGGTCAGCTGCGTTATCGCAAGAACGACTATGGCATCGACCTGCTCGTTCCCGATCGCTTTGTCTTCGCCGAGAACTTCCCCAACGTTCCGTGCGACCGGATGTCCATCGACGACTATCTCTCCCTTACCCTGAAAGGTGGTGTGCGGTAAATGAAGCGCGCGTACCTTATGGAAATGACGGTTTTCCGCGATTACATCAAGCAGCTCATGGGTGTTGGCTTTTTCGTCTCGATATTCGTTTCGGCGGGCATGGGTTCGATCGTGGCCGCGCCGGCGATTCTCACCATGATGTTCTTCATGATGGGCTGCATGTCGGCGAGCGCTTACGACGAGCAGAGCAACTGGGGCGCCTTCCGGCTGACCATGCCGGTGAGCCGCCGCGATGTGGTGCTCGGCCGCTACGGCGTCATCGTGACGCTCGGGTTCCTGGGCATGGCGGCGGGCTGGGTGGCCTGCCTGCTCATCCTGGCTTTGGGGAGTGTCGTTGAGCTTCCATTCGGCCTTTCGGATGCCATCGCGTTTGACGAGGGCATGTTCCTGGGAGCGGTTTTCTCTACCGCGTTTTGCATGGCGCTTGGCTCGCTGATCGCGTCGATTGAGACGCCCATCTACTTCAAGTTCGGGCAGAACAAGACCACGCAATGGCTGCCCATGATCACCGTACTGCTCTTCGTGGGGCCCATGCTCATCGTCAACGGCACCGGCATCTTGGACAACGGATCGATGAGCTTCGGCAACCTCGCCTCGCTTCTGGGGTTCATCGAGACGCCCGTTGGCGTGGCGACGTGCTTCGCGATCTTCCTCGCGTTCACGGTCGTGGTGCTTGGTATCTCTGCCGCCGTCTCGCTCAAGCTCTACGAAGGGCGCGAGCTGTAGCGCGGGATTGCTGCTCTTGTGGTGCGACCTACTCGGCGATGTGTGGAAAACCTTCCGATTCGAGCCTCGAACTTTTTGAGCGGTTCTGCGCAGGCCGGATGGGGTAGGGTGATACCGATTCAGAGGCGGCGTAAAGGAGCGGTCATGAAGTGTCTCGTTGTGGTGAACAGCAAGGGCGGGAACACCCGCATGGTGGCAAATACACTGGTAGATGCATTGGAAAAGGCTGGTTCCGAGGCTGTGTTCGTGGATGATCCGGCCGCCGTGGACCGCGCTTCGATTGATGCGGCCGAGGCTGTGCTTGCGGGCTTTTGGACCGATAAGGGCGATTGCGCCCCCGAGATGGCGACGTTTTTGGAGCGTTTGTCCGGCAAGCGCGTGTTCCTGTTCGGCACGGCGGGGTTCGGGGGCAGTCCCGAATACTTCGAGCGAATTCTGGGCAACGTTCGCAAGCACCTTTCGGACTCGGTTGAATACCTGGGCGGCGCTATGTGCCAGGGGAAGATGGGCGCGGGCGTGCGCAAGCGCTATGAGGCGATGCTTGCCGAGAATCCCGGCGACGCCCGCATCCAGGCGATGATCGACAACTTCGACGCGGCGCTCGCACATCCGACCGAGGAGGATGTCGCGCGGATCACGGCTGCTGCTCAGCGCGCACTCGGCGTGTGACGCTTGCACCAGGTGAGACACTTGTGCCGGGTGAAACTGTCTCATTCGCGACACCGGTGCCGGGGGCTGTCACGCTTGCGGCGCCCCGAGGCGTAATCTGCCGACGCCCCGTCTTTCGCATGGTTCTAGTCCCAGGCTTCGTTGATTGCATGGGCTGGTTTTACGGCGCGCGCCTCGCCCCAACGGCCTCACTTCGGCGATAATATACGCACGGAGCTTTCAGCGGAGGGGACATATGGAAGGAATGCATATGGCAGAAACCACGCCGGCTAAGGTCTATTTCACCAATCTGCGCTCGTATGGGCGCGAGAGCCAGCTCGACAAATTGAAGCGGCTCATCCGCCGTGCGGGCATCGGCCAGATTGACTTCGAGAACAAGTTCGTCGCCATCAAGCTGCATTTTGGCGAGCTCGGCAACCTGAGCTTCCTGCGCCCCAACTATGCGCGCGCCGTTGCCGACGTGGTGAAGGAGCTCGGCGGCAAGCCATTCCTTACGGATTGCAACACGCTCTATGTGGGCAGCCGCAAAAACGCGCTCGAGCACATCGACTGCGCGTACCAGAACGGCTTCACGCCCTACGCCACGGGCTGCCACGTGATCATCGCCGACGGCCTCAAGGGCACGGACGAGGCGCTCGTGCCGGTGAAGAACGGCGAGTACGTGAAAGAGGCGAAGATCGGCCAGGCGCTCATGGACGCGGACATCGTCATCTCGCTTACGCATTTCAAGGGGCACGAGCAGGCAGGCTTCGGCGGCTGCATGAAGAACCTCGGCATGGGTGGCGGCAGCCGCGCGGGCAAGATGGAGCAGCACGCGGCGGGCAAGCCCGATGTCGCGGCGGAGAAGTGCATCGGGTGCCATGCCTGCGAGCGCATCTGTGCGCACGGCGCCGTAAGCTTCGAGGATACGCGTGAGCGTGAGCTGCCGAACGGCCAGACGCGCACGGTGCATGTGGCGAAGATCGATCACGACCGCTGCGTGGGCTGCGGGCGCTGCATCGGCGCGTGCAACCAAGACGCCATCGCCCCCGGGTACGACGCTGCCGTCGATGTGCTCAACTGCAAGATCGCCGAGTACACGCAGGCCGTGGTGCAGGATCGTCCGAACTTCCACATCTCCATCGCCATGGACATCAGCCCCAACTGTGACTGCCATCCCGAGAACGATACCCCCATCGTGCCTGATCTGGGCATGTTCGCGAGTTTTGACCCCGTGGCGATCGACCAGGCTGCAATCGATATGGCGCTTGCGGCGCCCGCGCTCCCCAATACCGAGCTCACGGACATGCGCGCCAAGCTCGAGGCGGGCGACGGCGTGCCCGAACGCTGCGAGCACGATCACTTCAACATGACGCACCCCGACACCAATTGGCGGAGCATGATTGAGCACGCCGAGAAGATCGGCTTGGGTACGAGCCGCTATGAGCTCATAGAGGTGAAGTAGGCGAAGAAGGGGAGTAGACGAGGGCCAGACCGTTCGGACATCTCGGCCGAACTGGGGCCGTGCTCCATGCGCGTGCCGGGCGGGGCTGCCCGTCCATCCGGTTTGCCTTCGCGCCTACCTTGTCATCCACCTGTTCCTCAAAGCGTCGCATAACTCAATGATGGGGCCGAAATTCGGGCTTCGTCGTCGAGTTATGCGACGCTTTTTTGACTATGCTGTACAGAACTGCACAGCAACGTTTGGAGTGCGTCCGCAACCTTTGGTATGCCCGCGGTTGGGCGTGTCGTCAATGCGAGGCGCGGCGTGCATGGGGCAAGGAGGCGACCATGGACATCCCGGTAGTTCTCTCCCATCGAACGGCGGCGCTTATCCGGAGAACGGAGCATTTTGAACGTCTGCATGCAGCAGCGCGGGCAAACGGCGAGCGCTATGGCGTGGCCCCGTATGTCGAGGAGAGCGATCTGCCCGATATCGGCCTCTCGACATCCGGCCTCAAGGCATCGGCCATCGTGCAGCGCATCCGGAGCGCGTTATCGACTTGGGGAATCCCCGACCGGGACCTCGTTCGGCTCGACGTGATGGTCTCCTTTGCGGAAGATCGTGTGCGGACGCGCGGCATGGCCTGCCATGCACTCGGCCGTGTGATTGGCGAGAACGACGTGTTCCCGGTGGCGAGAGGCCTCGTGGCGGTGTCGGATGCACTGTGCTTCGCGCAAGCGGGGGCTTGGATGGGCAGCATGGAGCTCATCGAGTGGGCGTATGAACTTTGCGGAGCCTATTTCCTTCCCCTCGATGGAGACTACGCGGAGCGACCTGTGTGCTTGCCGCGGGACGAGCTACGCTGTCAGCTCGAGCGCTATCGGGGCGTGCGAGGCACCGCGCATGCGCTGCGGGCTCTCAACTCGGTGCACGACGGCGCGCGCTCGCCCATGGAGACGGCGCAGGCAATGATGGTTTCCTGTCCGAAATCGATGGGCGGTCTCGGGTATCGCCATATTGTGCTGAATCATCGCGTTGGTGTGCCGCCGGATTATTCCCGGTACACGTCGGTCCCATATTACGAAATCGACCTGTTCGCACCGGTGCGTGGTGTGGGCGTGGAATACGACGGGGATGAACATAGCAAAAAGGCTCGTCGAGGACACGATGCCGAGCGCATGAACGTGCTTTCCCTTATGGGATACGACATCAAGGTACTCACGAGTGTGCAGTTTTCTCGGCAGCTGGATATGCATCGGGCGATGAACGGGATCGCAGCATCGATTGGCATCAAAGTGCCTTCTTCTGCGAAGTTTCAGCAGGCGCAGGAGCAACTCCGCCGCTTTGTCACGCGCAGATGGTGCAACGGGAGTTGACAATGCAGCGGAGTTGACGGTGCGCAAGGATACGTCGAAAGCGTCGCATAACTCTGGGGTGAAGCCCGATTTTCGGCCTTACCGTCGAGTTATGCGACGCTTTGTCGGTAATGCTTGCAGGGCGCGGTCTGCCGGAGGAGGGTGTCGAGAGTCTTCCCGAGGGATATGTGCCTCCCGCATTCTGCTATAGTTATGCAGACCCTATCTATGGAGGATGTACCGCCCGTATGGCAGATTCGAGTGACAGTCCCCGGCCGCAGTCGACAACGGCTGCGGCGGAAATCGTTGATGTAGCTGATCCGAGCTCTTCGGCATCGGTGAGTGGCGGCGCGGCGTGTGGTTCTGCAGTGCCTCCGACGGCGCTCCCGGATCCTTGCGCCACGTGTCGCAAGCGTCGTCGGTCGTGCCCCAAGTATGCGCAGGACAACAAGGACGGCTCCTCGGCCGGGCAGCCTCTCTACACGCTCGGCGAAGAGATCGCCAATTCCATCACGCACGGCATTGGCGTGCTGCTTGCCATCGCCGGGCTCGTGTTGCTCATCGTGAAGGCGGCCCTCGGCGGAGCCGATTCAACGCACATCATCTCGGCAATCGTCTTCGGCGTGACGCTCATCCTAGAGTACCTGGCTTCCACGCTCTACCACGCCATCCAGGTGCCCGCGGCCAAGCGCATTTTCCGTATTATCGACCACAGCAGCATCTACCTGCTCATCGCTGGTAGCTATACGCCGTTTTGCCTTATCACGCTCGCGCCGTATGGCGGCATCGTGCTGTTCGTCGTGGTGTGGGCGCTCGCGTTCGCCGGCGTGTCGTTCGAGATCATCGGCCGCCAGCGTCAACCTCGTTGGGTGACCATCCTCATCTATCTCATCATGGGCTGGCTCGTGGTGTTCCGTTTGCCGCAGCTCTTGCAGGCGCTCGACCCGGTGGCGCTCGCGCTGCTGGTGGTGGGCGGCCTGTGTTACACCATTGGTACAGCCTTCTACCTTATGAAGAAGATTCCCTACATGCACAGCGTGTGGCACCTGTGGGTGCTCGCGGGAAGCATTTTCATCTTTATGGCGGTGATCCTCTTCGTGATCTGACCTTTCCGGCGGCACCTCGCCCCGCCGCCCGCCGCGTCGCGCAGCGCGCGCCAGCTGCGTTCAATGTGAGCGCATGGCATATGGCCCCGCACCGGCATCACCGCATTCCGTACCCAACCGAGGAGGTTCGAACTCGTCCCTATGGGCATATTCATTTCCATCGTTGCCACCCTCTTGCTCACGCTGCTCAACGGTTACTTTTCGATGTCCGAGATGGCGCTTACCACCGCGAAGCGCGCCACGCTCGAGCATGACGCCGAGGAGGGCGACAAACGTGCCGCGCGCGCACTCGACCTCGCAACCGACTCCACGGACTTCTTGGCCACCATCCAGGTCGCCATCACGCTCGTTGGCTTCTTCTCCGCAACCGTCTCGTCCAACACGCTTTCCGAGCCGCTTACCGCGTGGGTGGAATCGTTCGGTATCGCGCCCCTTACCGCAGTAGCGCCGGTGGCCTCGCCGATCGTCATCACGCTCATCGTCTCGTATCTTTCCATCGTGATCGGCGAGCTCGTGCCCAAGCGCATCGGTCTTTCGGACGCTGAGGGCATGGCCAAGGCGGTTGCGGGGCCCATCGGTACGTTCCGCAAGCTGGCGAAGCCCCTCGTGTGGCTCACGCAGGCAAGCGCGAACGGCATCAGCGCGCTTCTGGGCATCAAGAGCGCCGACGACCGCCAGAACGTCTCGGAGGAAGAGATCAAATACATGGTCTCGGAGCAGGACACCCTGCTCGACGAGGAAAAGCGCATGATTCACGAGATTTTCGACCTGGGCGACGCAGTTGCGCGCGAGGTCATGGTGCCTCGCGTTGACGTGCAGATGGCCGAGGACACCGACACGGTGAACGAGGTCATGGAGCTCATGCGCCGTACGGGTTTCTCGCGCGTGCCGGTGTATCGCGAAGACACCGACAACGTGGTGGGCATCGCGCACATCAAGGATCTTGTGGGCATCGCGCTCGGCGGCAGCGGCAGCGAGCCGGTGGGCGCGCATCTGCGCGACGTGACGTTCGTTCCGGACACCAAGGACATCCTCCCGCTCCTTTCCGAGATGCAGACCGCGCACGACCAGATCGTGGTCGTGGTGGACGAGTATGGCGGAACGGCCGGCATCATCACCATCGAGGACATCGTGGAAGAGATCGTCGGCGAGATTGAGGACGAGTTCGACCCCGACAACAAGTACCTCACGCGCCTTTCTCGTCGCGAGTGGCTCGTAGATGGTCGCTTTAGCTGCGACGATGCAGAAGAGCTCGGTTGGCCCATCGAGGAGAGCGATGAGTACGAGACCATCGCCGGCTGGATTATGGATGTCTGCGACGGAGTGCCGGATATCGGCGAGGTATTCGAGGTCGATGGGTACCGTTTCAAGGTTCAGTCTATGCGCGGCCGCCGCATCTCGCTCATTCGCGTGATCGCGCCAGAGGAGCCCGAGCCCGCGGCAGCGGAAGAGGTTGCCCAGGGTAGCGACGCCCCGGAGGATGCCGAAAGCGAAGCGTGATAAAACGAACCGGGTTCGTTTTATCACGGTGCGTTCTCTCACCTGATGCACCTGATGCGGTACGATGACAGGAAGAACAACCCGCCGCGCAAGACACCTGCGGCAGAGGATCGGAGAGCTATGGCGAGCCTGTTCAACATCATGAAGATCACGGTCGATGACACGAAGGCCCGCGTCAGGGTGCTCGTGAACCCTGGTATGCCGCTCATGACCTCGGAAGATATCGAGGCCACGGCGCGTGTGTATTACCTTGCCCCGGCGATTGCGCAGCACGCGTGCTTCGGCGACGCGGGCGAGAAGTTCCAAGACTGCATGGGCGACACGGAGCTCGCGCATCTGCTCGAGCACCTTACCGTCGAGATCATGAACGAGACGGGTCTTGCCGGCGATATTTCCAGCGGCCGTACACGTTCGGTCGCAGAGGACCCGCGGCTCTTTGAGATCGAGCTTTCCTGCCCCGACGACGCGCTGACCATCGGCGCGCTGTCTTCGGCGTCGTTCATGATGGAATGGGCGTTTTTGCATCCGGATGTGACGGCGCCGGATTTCGCTGGTACGGTTGAGGCGTTGCGCCAGCTCGTGCTGAGCCTGCGCGGCGAGAGCGAGCCGGATGATGGCGCGGCTGCAGAAGGCATCGAGGCCGAGATAGAATCCGACGCCGAGCTCGAGGCGGGCGAAGGCCAACAGGTCGAGGCCGGTACCGATGCCGCAGGCGCAGAAGAGGATGCATCCTTCGCCGCAGCGCCCGGCGATGCCGTGCAGGATAGCGAAGCGTAACGTTTGCGGATGCCCTGCCGGGCCGCGCGTCCGGTGGGTATAATAGGCGAACACGAAGTCCACGTGACGGAGTCAATAAGAAGGGAAGACACGTATGGGTAAGGCCTTCAGCTTCATCGTCGGCGCCACGATTGGCGCCGCTGCCGGCACCATCATCGGCATTCTCGTCGCCCCGCGTTCCGGCGCCGAGACCCGTGCCATGGCCGCCGATATGGCCAACGACGCTTGGGATAGTGCTCGTGATATGTACGAGCAGGGCAGCGAGCAGGCTCGTGCGGCCGTGAGCGACTTCGGTCCCATGGTCGACGCGAAGACCGATGAGCTGCGCGCCAAGGTCGATCTGGCCCGCGAGCGCATGGATCAGCTTCGCGAGACCCTGAACGACGCCATCGCGGGCGCTACTTCGATGCCCACGGTCGAAGTCGAGGTTGAGGTCGCTCCCGGCGTCGACGCTGACGAGGCTTCCGCCGAGGCGTAATGCGCACCAAGGATTTCCAGGGCGTAAAAATCTACCGCATCCCGCCCGAGGCCAAGCGTACGCGCAAGGACGGTACCCCGCGTGATCCTAAGCGCTTGGGAAAGGTGCACTTTCCCGTGTTCACTGCCGATGGCAGGAGCGTGGTTGGCTTTATGGTCTCCCCGCCCGACGTGGCGGGGATGATCAAACAGCCCGACCGGTTCGTTGCGCGCGATGCCGTTCGCGTATATGAAGGCGTTATCGCGGTGGACGACGCGAAGGGTTCCTATGATGCCGCCGCTGCCAAGCGTCTAGGCATCGACCTCGACACCTGCATCATCTGGACCGGCATGGACGTGGTGACCGTTCAGGGAACCAAGCTCGGCTATTGCTCGGACGCCGCGTTCAACCCTAAGACGGGCGCGGTCACGAGTTTCACGCTCACGGGCGGTGCGGCAGCCGCCGCGCTGCTCGGCACGATCGAGATGCCCGTGCGCTATCTCAAGGGCTATCGCGATGGCGCGATGATCGTGGATGACGAGGCGGCAGCTCTTGAGCTTTCGGGTGGCGCTGCGGCGAAGGCGGGCGAGGCGAGCGCGAAGATCGGCGTGAAGGTCAAGCAGGGGGCCAAGGTTCTTGATGAGAAGGGCTCCGTTGCGGTCGAGAAGGGGTCGCGCGCGCTGGGAAAGCAGCTCGGCAAGACGCGCGGCATGTTCTCGGCGTTCAAGGACGAGTTCAAAAAGGCATCGGGGTCTGCGAGCTCGTCGTCGGCCAAGGGAAAGCGCTCCTCGTAACACCAAATCGGTGGACGCTCGAGAACTCGCGCGTCTGTGCTCATGGGGAGGAAACCATTGCTAAATCACACTACTTCCTACCCGCCCAAGCGACCGCATCCGCGGCGCAATCAGAAAACGACGGGCTATCAGCTGCCCCGTGGCAGGGCGCGTTCTGCGCGCAGGCCGGGGGCAACGTACCTCAACCATTCTCAAGGCTTCGGTAACGCCGGCCATAAGCGCCGCGGTGGCAATGCTGCGCGAGGTCCTCGCCGCTCCCAGAACAACAGGCGCAACAGCACACGGCGCACCTATGCCTTCATGATCGTTGGCTGTGCCCTGCTCTTTTTCGTTGCAAGTGTTATCTGGTATCTCAACCGCAGCGTTACGGTAACGCTCAACGGCTCCGAAACCAGTATTCACATCAACGCTACCCTAACCCAGCTCATCGAAAACGAGGGGCTCGACGAGTCGTGCGATGCGGGCGACCTGCTTGCCGTAGACGATAGCGTGCTCGAGCGAGGTGGCGGCGACCGATACGCCGTCACGCTTGACGGCGAGGACGTTGCGATGGATGAGCTCGATTCCGTGCACCTGGCTGGCGGAGAGACGGTCGAGGTCGCCGACGGCGCTGACGTCTACGAGGAGCATGATGTAGAGGCGACCGAAATCGCTCCCACGATCACCGTCGAGGGGACGGGTGCCATCGGCTTCGTGCGCACGTGGGGCATCCCCGGGCGCTCTGAGGTCTGGACGGGCAAGCAGTCGGGAATCGTCCAGGACCGCGGCGTGGTACAAGAGGTTCAGAACTGCGAAGTCGTGTACCGCTCTGTGTCGCCCGATGGCGACGGAAAATACGTTGCGCTCACCTTTGACGAGGGGCCAAGCTCGCATACTCAGGAGATTCTCGACGTGCTTGAGGAGAAGGGCGTGCATGCAACCTTCTTCCTGCAAGGGGAGACGGTCGCGCAAAATCCGTCGGCAGCACGCGCCATAGCCGAGGCGGGCCACGAGCTCGGCTCGAATGCCTACACCGACACGCGCCTCAGCGCGCTTTCGGGCGAAGACCTGAGGTCGCAGCTTACGAACGGCTTCGCCGCCATCAAGGACGCGACAGGCACAACGACGAGCCTGCTGCGCGCTCCCTACGCGGCATTTTCGACCGAAAACTGGGCGGAGAGCATGGACCTTGTGAGCGCGGTGGTGTCGTGGAACATCGACTCCGGCGACTGGCTGCTGCCCGGTGCGGACACCGTGGTGAGCAACGTTACCGGATCGGTTCGCAGCGGCAACATCGTTCTTCTTACCGACAGTGAGGCCACGGGAGCCCAGACGGCCGAGGCGCTCGGTGCGCTTATCGATCGCTTGCAGGCGGATGGCTTCACCATCGTGACGCTGAGCGAGCTCGTGGCGACGGACGAGGACCTCGCCGAGGAGCTCGATATCTCCAAGGTCTCGATGCCCGAAGACGCCGTGCTGCCCACGGTGCCGGCCGACGATGAGGGATCTAGCGCGTAGCGTTCGGGCTTGCGGGTGGCGCACCGTGAGGGCCTGGCGTGTGGCTGCACCATGAGTGCGTGTGCAGCGCGCCGTGGTGACCCCGCGTGCGGGCGTTGCGCTGCCTGCGCCGCGGGCTTTCGGGCGGTGCGCTGTGGACACGTTGTAGATACTTAATAGAACTGTATAAGCGTTCTTTAATGGTTCCCTTAAGCAATGGTTAATGTTCGCGTGATGTGCCTGCCGCCGCGAGCGCTCCACGCTAGACTTGGTGTGATTGAAGCAGGTAATGCAATGCGTGGCAGGATGCGCGATCGAGAAGACGGTCCTTCCGCGCAGCGAGGTTTGATGCCGTGCGGTACGGGGGTGCCGGGCGGTAGGAGTTTGGGCCATGAGCAAGCACGATCACGTACAGGTGGGAAAAGCGACCAACCTACATTACGGCTCGGGCAAGGGGCATCATGTGCATGCCTCGCATACGGGTGCGGGGCATCGCAGCGGGCAGGCCTCGGGCGCGAGCCATATCGTTTATGCGAACAACGCGAGCCGCCGGTTCTCGGCAGCGGAGCGCGCTGGCCGTGCCGAGGCTTTCGGGGCGCGTATGAACCGCCCCCATCGTCCACCGAATATGAAGGCGCTGGCCGTGGTGCTTGCTTGTGTGGTTGTGACTGCTGCGGTGGGCGGGTGGTATTTCTGCCTGCGCAGCGTGACCGTGACGGTTAACGGGACAGAGGTTTCGGTGCGGGTGGGAACGCCGCTCAGCACCGTGCTCGAAGATAACGACCAGTTCGGTGCGGTGCCGGGGCGGCTGCTTTCCGTGGGCGGTAACGTGCTTTCTCAGGATGGCGGCAATCCGAGCACGGTAAGTCGGGCCGGCGAGACGCTCGCGCCCGATGAGGTCGAGCAAACGCGCGTGCAGGAAGGCGACGAGTTCACCGTTTCCAACGGCACCGACGCCGAGGAACCATCGAAGGAGGAGACGGTCACCATGGCCCCGGGCATCCAGAAGGAATCCGGCGGCGCGGTGCAGTACGTCTCTCAATGGGGAAAGGCCGGCAAAAAGCGCGTCAAGACGGGCGAGACCTCGGGCGAGACAGTCGATGTCGAGGTGCTCGAGGAGCCCCAGGACATGGTGGTGTCTTCGGCAAACCTGAGCCCCGAGGGCGGCAAGTACGTTGCGCTGACCTTCGATGACGGTCCGAGCAAGTACACGCCTCAGATTCTCGAAATCTTGGAGGAGAAGGACGCGAAGGCAACGTTTTTCAACTTGGGAGCGCAGGCACAGGGCAACCCGGCTGGCTCCAAGGCTATCGTCGACGCAGGCCAAGAGCTAGCGAGCCATACCATGGCGCACCAGAACCTGCCCAAGGCAGACCGCGAGACGCTGCGTTCCGAAATCTCGAACGCCGCTTCTGCGCTTAAGGATGCGTCGGGTAAAGACGTGCAGATGATTCGTGCTCCGTACGGTGCCTTCACGGATGTTGAGTGGGCTCGTTCGGGCGACCTTATCTCGTGCAACGTGCTCTGGAACATCGATACGCTCGACTGGGAGCGTCCGGGTGCGAGCGCCATCGAAGCTGCGGCATTGAAGGGCGTGCACAATGGTTCGATCATCCTCATGCACGATGGCGGCGGTAACCGCGAGCAGACGGTGGAGGCTTTGCCTGGCATTATCGACAGTCTTCGGGCGCAGGGCTATGAGCTGGTAACGGTGAGCGAGCTCATGAAGCTCGATGGCAGCATCCCCGAAGACGTGGTGAACGGTACCGTGAGTATGCCGGAGGACGCCGCTCTGCCCGAGGTATAACGACGTGAATCGCAGACACCGGGTGTCTACGATTCACATTTCGGTTGTAATTACGCGTAGCAGAGGCATCTGTTATAGTAGGTGAGCTGCGCTCCATTGCCGGTGCGAGTCAAACGGCCGAGCGGTGCCTCGCAGCACGAAGATAGGTTACGAGAAAGGCGTCAGGTGAAATCGAAACCTCGACCTCACAGTTGCTGACCCCTGCGGGTGCTCTAAGCGCGCGCAAGGGGTGAGAACCCGGCGTGCTGCCTATGGCGGCGAGCCGCGCACGCATAGCCTCTGCGGTCGGAGCTCTCTGGCCGTCGGGATGAAGGAGCACCATGAACTATCTCTCCGAGATGCTCAAGCTGCCCGTTCTGGATGTGAACGGCAATAAGCTTGGTGTTGTGAACGACCTCGGCATCGCTACGGGCGAGGTCTTCCCCCATGTCACGTCGCTCGCGTTCCAGGGACCGGGCAAGACGCCGTTCATGATTAGCTGGCGTAAGTACGTGGACCATGTGGACGAATCCGGTGTGCATCTCAAGGCGTGCGATACCGACGTTCGCTTTTCCTTCCTGCAGCCCGATGAGCTGCTGCTGGCGCGCGATATCCTCAACAAGCAGATCGTCGATACGCAGGGCCTTAAGGTCGTGCGCGTAAACGACTTGAAGCTTTCGAGTTCGGGCGAGAATCAGCTGCGTCTGCTCGGTGCCGAGGTGGGCATGCGGGGCCTGCTGCGCGCAGCGCATCCCGCCCTTGAGCACGTGGCGGCGCGCATCGCCCGTGCGGTCGGCAAGCCGCTCGAGGAGCACATCATCGCATGGTCGTACATGGACCTGCTCGAACGCAGCACCCAGACCATCAAGCTCTCCGTGTCTCATAAGACGCTCGACGAACTGCATCCGGCCGATATCGCCGATATCATCGAACAGCTCGACCCCCGTTTGCGCGGCCAGGTGTTCGCGCAGCTCGATACCGCGCAGGCGGCCGAGGCGATCAGCGAGTTCGACGATGACGAGCTCGTGGCCGAGGTGCTCGAGGGCATGAGCGACCGCGATGCATCGTCCATGCTCGCCCTCATGGACCCCGACGACGCTGCGGACCTCATCGAGGAGCTCGATTACGAGAAGGCCGAGAAGCTCCTGCGGCTCATGGGCGTGAAGGAAGAGCGCGCCATCCGCAACCTTCTGGGGTACGAAGAGGACACCGCGGGCCGTATCATGACGAGCGAATTCGTCGCGCTGCCGGCGACCGAGACCGCGGCGTGCGCCATCGACGCCATTCGCGAGCTCGATGACGATTTCGAAAGCATCTACTACGTGTATACGCTCGATCCGGCGGGCGCGCTCACCGGCGTATTGTCTCTGCGCACCCTGATTGTCGCCGACCGCGACGCTCGGCTTTCGGACCTCGCGTACCGTGACGTGGTGTGGGTCGCGCCCGATGTCGACCAGGAAGACGTTGCAGACGAGATGGCCAAATACGACCTCGTTGCCGTCCCGGTATGCGATGAGAACCGCCATGTGCTCGGTATCGTGACCGTCGATGACGCGCTCGACGTCATCGCCGAGGAGCATGAGGAGGACCTGCAGATTGCCGGCGTAGGGGCGAGCGAGAGCGGTTCGGGCGAGGCGCCGCACATGCTTACGTGGTTCGCGCGGCGACAATATTGGGTGCTCGTATGGGCGATTGCCTCGGGCGTTATCGCTGCGGTGCTCGATGCGGCAGGCGGTGCGAGCGCATACGTGATCTACCCCATGTGCGCGATGCCGGTGGTGCTGCTCGCGGCGGACCGTGTGGTGTCGTTCGTGCGCAACTACTTCCTGGAGTATGACGAGCCGGAGGATGGCGGCAAGCCGTATCTGGGCTTTTTCCTGCAGACGGCGGGGCTCGGCGTGGTCCTGGCGGCGCTCATCTACCTTTGCGGCCAGCTCGTGCTCGGTGCGGCGTATCCGGACGAAGTCATCGCGATGGCGAGCGATCCGAGCTTCGCCCCCGGAGTGGGAAGCGCGGATCAGGTTCCTGCCGAGGTGCTGCAGGTGCAGGCGGTCTCGATAAGCTTTGCCTGCGCGGCAGCCGTGGTGCTCTGCTGCTGCCTGGCCGCAGTTGGCTACCTCAAGCTGCTGTTTTGGCGCGATGGGCGCGACCTCAACACCTCGGGTACCGCGCTCGGCGTCTCTGCGGTGCTTGCGTCTTGCGTGGCGTATTCGGTGGCGGTGACGCTTCTCATGCTGCTCGCGGTGTGCTGGTAGGCGCGCCATGCAGGGGAGGGAACCGGGTAGTAAACTCACGCTCACCGCGGTGCTCGCGGCCATGGGGCCGGGGCTGCTCGCCGCGCTTGCGGGCAACGATGCGGGAGGTATCGCCACCTATTCAAGTGCGGGCGCATCCTTTGGATACGGAACGCTCTGGATACTGCCGGTTATGGCGCTCTTGCTCATCGTGGTGCAAGAGACGGCGGCACGCTGCGGATGCGTGACGGGCAAGGGCTTCGCCTCGCTCATTCGGGAGAAGTTCGGCGTGCGCCTTTCCGCCCTTGCGATGGGAGCGCTTCTGATTGCCAATACCGCGGTGACGATATCTGAATTTGCGGGCATCGCGAGCGGTCTTGCGCTCTTCGGCGTTCCGACGACAATCTCGGTGCCGCTCACGGCGCTTGTGATTTGGCTCATCACCATGAGCGGGAGCTTCGCTCGCATCGAGAAGATCTTGCTCTTGGTGAGCTGCGTGTTCCTAACGTATGTGGTGGCGGCGTTCATGGTGGGGCCGGATTGGGCGTCCGTGGCGCGTGCGACGGTGACGCCGCAGGTCATGGGGGACCCAGACTATGTGTCGCTTCTCGTGGCGACCATTGGTACCACCATCGCGCCGTGGATGATTTTCCTTGCGCAGAACAACGTGGTCGATAAGAACGTGCGCGAAGATGGAATCGTGCTGCAGCGCGTCGATACGGTGTCGGGCTCGGTCATCGCGTGCGCCATCGCGTGGTTCATCATCGTGACGACCGCGACGGTGCTCCATCCCGCGGGCATCGAGGTGGGCGATGCGGCCGATGCAGCGCTTGCGCTCGAGCCCATCGCCGGCCAGTGGTCGACGATTCTCTTTGGCGCCGGTCTTGTGGCCGCGAGTTTCCTGGCTGCTTGCGTTCTGCCGGGCGTGACGTCAAGCGCGATTTGCGAGGCATTTGGATGGGAGCGCGGCGCCGATCGCACGTGGGAAGAGGCTCCGACGTATCGAGGAATCATCACGGGCATCATCATGCTTTCGGCGCTGCTGGTAATCCTTCCCGGGGTTGATCTCTTCGACATCATGATGAGCGCCCAGGTTATCAATGGCGTGCTGCTGCCGGTGCTTCTCGTGTTCCTGGTGCTCATTGCGCGCGACGCCCATATCATGGGCGATTACCGGAACGGGCGCGTATGGAACATCCTCACCGTGGCCACCATCGCGCTCATTACGGTGCTCACGGTGGTGATGTTCGTGTTGCAGGCGTTGGGGTTTTAGCAGCTGTATTCATCCGGTGGGCGCCGGAGCTTTAGCGGATGCTGCTCGGCGACTTTCAGGCGCTGGGATTCTCGGGCGAGATTCGGACATTGGCTTTGGCAGCTAACGTTGCCGGGCGATATTCGGACAGTCAACACGTTTTCAGGCGACATCTGGACGCTCGGAGGCTCCTGAGCGTCCAGATGTCGCCCGACAATGCACTGCGCGTCCGATTTGCGCCCGGAAGCGCTGCCGGTGTCCGGATCCAGCCCGGCAACGCGCGGCGTGTCCGAAAATCGCCCGTTAATACCATGGTGTCCGAATCTCGCCCGGCAACCCCGAAGCCGTTCGAAACCCGCCCGTTAACGCTACATCGTCGCATCTCGCCCGAGAATAAAAACGGCACCCGTATCTAGCCCGAGAACGCTGCAGAGCCCCCCAATGTCTACCGCGCAGACTTACGATATCTGCTGAGATGGGTCAGTGTATCGCCGATAACCATGGGGCGGTACAGTAGCATTGTTAGCGTTATTGCATGCAGCGCAATATGAGGCGTGTTACGAGAAGCCGGAGGCGATGGTGCAAATAGAGGTCAGTCAAGAGACGTTTGATGTCGAGGTTAACGACCAGCTGGTGGCAGCGAGCTATCGCACGGCAGATGTCGAGCGCGTGCTCCTTTCCTTGCTTGATGAAGCGGCCCGCCTCGAGCGCGAGCGGTCGGCGCGCATGGCTGCTTCGCATCCAGCGGCCTCGGCGTTTGAGGCAGGGAGCTCGTCGCGCTCTGCTGCTGGCTCTCATCAACAGCTCTTCTCTAGCAACGCGAAGGAGCCTGACCCAGCTGCTGCGCGGACCATCGTTTTCCTGGCCGCTCCTCCCGGTGCGGGGAAGTCGACGCTGGCGGCGGTGCTTGAGCGGCTCGCGCAGAGCCAGCCCGGTATGCCGCGCGTGCAGGCGGTCGGCATGGATGGCTTTCATCACACGAATGCGTACCTCGATTGCCATACGTTTGATTGCCCGGACGGTAAGTCGGTGTCGCTTCGGAGCATCAAGGGAGCTCCGGAGACGTTTGATGTCGAGGGGTTTGCACGTGCGTTGCATGAGACGCGCGTCTCGAGCGATTCGGTGCGCTGGCCGGCGTATAGCCGCGTGGTGCATGACGTGGTGGCGGATGGCCCCATCGTTAGCGCGCCGATCGTGATCGTTGAGGGTAACTATTTGTTGCTCGATGAGGGTCCGTGGCGAGACCTCGCCGAGCTGTGCGATCTTTCGATATTCGTCGAGGCGGACGAGGCGATGCTTCGCGAGCGGCTTGTTGCGCGCAAGGTGCGCGGCGGTCTCTCGCGCACAGAGGCGGAGCGGTTTTTCGAGCAAAGCGACGGAAAGAACGTGCGGCGCATCCTTGCGCACCGCTGTCCAGCCGATATAACGATAACGCTCGATTCGTCCGGGCGCATGCGGCGGCTCGAGGCGACCCCAGCCCTTGCCTTCTTCGATATCGACGGCACGCTGACGTGGGCAAGGGAAGGCGAGGCGGATATCGATGCTGCTCCCACCGATGCCGCGCGGCTTGCGCTCGAGAACTTTGTGGCGCGCGGAAACCTCGCCGTGCTCTGCACGGGCCGGCCGCTGTGCAATGTGCCGCCGGCACTCAAGACGTTGCCGTTTGCCGGCATGGTCACGTTGGCGGGCGGGCACGTGGAGCTCGACGGTGAGGTCGTTCGCGATGTTGGGATGCCTTCCGATGTCGTTGAGCTGCTGGTTTCGTGTTGCGAACAAGCGCGCGTTCCGGCGTATTTTGAGAGCTCAAGCCGGGGTGTGGTGCTTGCCTGGCCGGGCGTGTCCTCCCTGTTCGATACATTCGGGGAGTTTTCTGAGCGTGTAGGCATCGAGGAACTGCGGGGTGTGCTAGCCGGAATCGATGTGGGCAAAGTGGTGTTTGACAGCGAGCATATTGAGCTTCTGACCACAATGGCGCCCGCTATCAGCGAGCGTTGTTCGGTGTGCAACATCGGCGATGGTCTGTATGAGGTGACCGTGCCGGGGATTACCAAGTTCGACGGCATGCGCGCCGTGTGGTCTGCGCTGCGCGAACGCGGTGTGCGGATAGGCACGGTGTACGGCTTCGGCGACTCGGAGAACGACGGGAGCATGCTTTCCGCTGTTGATGTAGCCGTGGCCATGGGTAACGCGCTGCCTGCCGTCCGCGCGAGCGCGGACTACGTGACCGATCCCGTGTGGGACGACGGCGTTGCCACCGCGTTGGAGGCCTTTGGCCTCGTGTAGGGTCGAGAGTGCAGGCCCCCCGCGGTGTCCGGATTTCTCCCAACAATGCATGGCGTGTCCAAAAGCCACCCGCAAAGGGTCCGTTCATCCGGCTCGTGCTTAGGCGAAGCCGGGACCGTGCCTTGCGCGTGCCATAATGAGGCAAAGATGCTGCCAGCGGAGCACGAGACGATGGACGCTGCCGGCGGAGGGCGCGGCGGTTGCATCGCGGCATGGGAGGTTGGCCATGTGGAAGACGAGCACGAAGGAAGCGCTGAGGATTTCGGCGGATGAGCGCCGCGCGATGATTGTCGACGAGGTGAACGACCGAAGCTCGCTGCAGGTTTCCGATATCTGCGACCGCTTTGGCATCTCGGCGGTTACGGCTCGGGCGGACCTGTCGCAGCTCGAGCACGCGGGCAAGCTGCGCCGCACACATGGCGGCGCCGTCTCCATCACGCGATCCATTTCCGTTTCCTACCCCGACCAACGAATGAACCTCAACGTAGAGGCGAAGCGCGCCATCGCTGCGGCGGCTCAACGGTTTATCGACGAAGGGGATTCGCTGTTCATCGATTCGGGGACGACGACGCTGGAGTTTGTTCGCGCGCTGCAAGGTACGTCCCATATCACCATTGTGACGAACGACCTCTCGATCGCGTCCTTCGCCGATGCCAACCTGCCGCATGCCGATATCATGGTGCTGGGCGGGGCGCTTCGCAAAAGCCATCGGTACATCACCGGGCCCATCGCAAGCGGAATTCTCGATAGCCTCTCGCTGGACAAGGCCATCATGGGTACCGAGTCGTTCGACGCGCGGCAGGGGTTCTCGACAGAGTTTATGGGGAATGCAGAGATAAAGCGCGGTATGCTGCGCCATTCAAAGACGCACATCATGTTGATGGATGCCAGCAAGGTACGGCAGCCAAGCTTTATGAGCTTCGCATCGCTAGACGATTTCGACGCAATCGTCATGGACGAAGATCCGGACGGCACGGTGGGCGCAGCCATCGAGGCAGCCCATGCCTCCACGCGGTTGATTTTGAGCCGGTCCTCACGCCAGGTTGGCCACGGGAAGAACGAGCTCGTTGGCAGGTCGGCGGGGTCATGGGGCGCGAGTCCGGCGGGGACTCACTTCGCGTAGTGGACGCGGCTGGCATGCCGGCGCACGACATGGGGCCGCGCGCGCAGTCGCAGATGACAGGCGTTAACAACGTCGAACATCGAGCGCGCATGGCCTCCGGTGCGGTGACGCGGGTTTATGCTGCGCGGCGCCCGGCGCAGGCACGTGAGATTAAGCTGCGCGGCGCCCGGCGCAGGCACGTGAGATTAAGCTGCGCGGCGCCCGGCTACGAGGCGTCGCTGTGCGAGCCGAACACCACGGCTCCGGCTTGCTCGCACGTCTTCTGTGCTTGGGCAATCACCGCTTGTACCGTCGTGTCGCGTGTCGCACCCTCAAAATGGAAGGGAAGGTCGTTCTTGACCTCGTTGTTCACGAGCGCGATGTACTCTTGGGCCCCGGTGCTCGAGAGATGCGTGCCGTCGCCGTCGAAAAGATCGTTTCTTCCCTCGCTATAGGCGTACCAGTCGATCACCCGAACGTTTTCGTAGCGCTCGGCGGCGCGCTTGAGGGCGTCGTTGGTCGATTGCACCCATTGGCGCGGGCTGCGCGTGGTGATGAACACGCAGATGCGGTCGGGGCCGACGACCTCCATAAGGCTGTCGATGGCGTCGTCGGTCACCGGGCCGTTTGTGCCCAGAGCGAAGACGACGATCCTGCCGGCAAGATTCTGTTGCGCATAGTCCGAAAAGATGCCCTTGCCTGCGACGAATTGGCGGTTCTTCGCCGCGTCGATGTGCCCATGGGTAAAGGTGTTGTTGAAGGTGTCGACGGTGCGAAGCGAAACCGAGTCGCCGATCATAAGGATGTCGTAGGCGTTGTCGGGGAAGCCGTCTTCGTCGGCGTCGGTCGCGTCTCCTGCTTGTTGAGCATCGCTGCCTGCACCCTGCTGCGCAGGCTCTTCTTCCGTGCCGTCTTCGCCGGTCTGCTGGATGAGCTCTGCGCCCTCCTTGCTCAGCGCGGACGTGTTCGGGACGAAGGCGATGCCGCCCATCGCTACGAGTATGATCACGCCTGCTATGGCGGTGGGAACAAGATGGCTCTTCGCGATGGCGGGTATCGTAGCCTTGCCGTCGCGAATCTTGCGTACGGTTGCCCCGAGCACGCCATGGCGGAAGGGCGTCTCGATGAATCGGTAGGATAGCTCGGCTGCTAGGAGCACGATGGCAAGCTGGACAAGATGTATCCACCAAGGCACTGCGGCTATGTTGGAAACGGGGTTCATGAGCGCAAGCAGCGGGTAATGCCACAGGTAGATGCTATACGAGCGCTTGCCCAACCAGACAAGCGGCCCGGCGGAGAGGGCGCGCGCAAGGATGCCGCTGGGCTGGACACTCGCCGCGATGACCGCGAGGCCCAGGATGGAGCACAGGACGGTGCCGCCCCGGTACATGAAGGGCGTGTAACCGTTGCAGGCAACGGTCATGACCACGAGGCCCGCCAAGGCGAGGATGCCGATCGCATCGATCGCGCGCACCGCGTGGTGGGCCGGCACATCGGCTTGGTTGCTGGCGAGGCGTTCCTGCCCGCTGATTTGCTTGCCAGTAGAGCCCGCCGGTATACCGGCCTTTTCATTGCCGGCGCGCTCCGCCCCGCTAGCTATCCCATCAGCGCCTGAAGCGGAATCCTCGGCCCTTTGTCCCTGCGTTTTCGACGTGGCCCTTTGGGGAAGCAGCTTGCCAAGGCCGACGGTTTGCAAGAGCTTGGCCGGGCTCATGGAGCCCTCGGGGATGAACGCCAACCATGCGCCCAGCAGCATGGAGAACGCGCGGGTATCGGTGCCGTAATAGACGCGGCTCGGGTCGGCTGCGGGGTCGTAGAGCACCGCCATGGCGACGGCCGATACCGCGGCGAGCGCCACCACAATGCGGCGCATCCACGGGCGCTTGACGCGCAGCTTCAGCATGATGAGCAGGAGCACCGGCCACACGACGTAGAACTGCTCCTCGATAGCGAGCGACCAGAAGTGCGTGAGCGGCGAGGGATCGCCGAGTGCGTCGAAATACGAGACGTTCTGCGCGATCTGCCACCAGTTATTGAAGAAGAAAAGCGACGGCAGGATATCGGGCCGCATCTTGGTGAGCATCACGTGGTTGAAGATCGTGCACAGAACGGCAACGACGATTACAAGCGTGATCGTTGCGGGCACAAGGCGCCGCACGCGCCGCACCCAGAACCGCTTGAGGTCGATTCGGTCGGTCTGTTCGAATTCCGCAAGAAGCAGGCGGGTGATGAGGTATCCCGAAAGCACGAAGAAGATCGTGACGCCCAGGAAGCCGCCTTGCGCCCAGGTGAGGTTAAGGTGGTAGAGCACGACGGCGATGACAGCGAGCGTGCGGATGCCGTCGAGGGCGGGGATGTAGCGCGAGCGGCGTTCCGTGCCGGGCGCAAGGCGGCCTGCGGGCGCTTGCTCGGCGCTCGGCACGGGACGGCTTGCGGCCCGCTTCTTGGCGCCGCGCATGGGGAGGCTCGTCTGCTGCTTAGTCATAAGGTAACCTCGTCATATATTCAAAGCCGATGACGGCGTGCGTTCGAAGGGGTTTATATTGTATAGCCTGTTGCACACCCATGGTGCAATGGTCTTCGAGCCCATAGAACGAACGTTGAGGATGGCGCTCTGCTAAGCTTATGCGCATAGCACCTGCTGTTGGGTCCCGCGGGCCGTTTGCCCCGGAGCTCGGGTACGAGGCGGGCAACGTGAGAAAGGAACGCCCTATGGAGGCCTACAAGCAAGAGTTCATCAAGTTCATGGTCGAGTCCAACGTGCTCAAATTCGGCGAGTTCACGCTCAAGAGCGGCCGCAAGTCGCCCTTCTTCATGAATGCGGGCGCCTATGTGACGGGCGAGCAGCTCAAGCGCTTGGGCGAGTATTACGCACGTGCGATTCACGATAACTTCGGCCTGGACTTCGATGTGGTCTTCGGCCCTGCCTATAAGGGCATTCCGCTTTCGGTGGTGACGGCCATCGCGCTCAACGACCTCTATGGCAAGGAGGTCAAGTACTGCTCCGACCGCAAGGAGGTCAAGGACCACGGCGCGGACAAGGGCGGCATGCTCGGCTACGAGCTCAAGGACGGAGACCGTGTGGTCATGGTCGAGGACGTTACCACTTCGGGCAAATCGATCGACGAGACCTACCCCAAGCTCATGGCAGCAGCCGATGTTGAGGTCAAGGGACTCATCGTGAGCCTCAACCGCATGGAGGTCGGCAAGGGCGGGGTCGTGACCGCTCAGCAGGAGATCCAAGAGAAGTACGGCTTCCCGGTGGCGAGCATCGTGAATATGGCCGAGGTCAGCGAGGTGCTCTATAACCACGAGGTCGAGGGGCGCGTGGTGATCGACGACAAGATCAAGGCCGCGCTCGACGCGTATTACGAGCAGTATGGCGTGAAGGCGTAACAGGAGGCTTTGGGAATAATGCGAGCGCGCTTGCGGCGGGCGTGCAACAATTTGCATTCGAAGGCGCGCCGTAAGCGTCAATCTTCGGAACGCTTACCGATTGTTCGCCATTGTATTACCCGTAGCAGCGTTGTTTCGTGGTATGTTGCGACTACTGACGACCGAATCCCGCCGGAGGGCCGCACGGGATTCCGAGCTGCTAGGGGGCTCCCATGAAAAAGAGATTCGCTTTCATCCCGATGCTTGTTGCGTTCGTGTTCGCGCTCGCGCTCAGTGCCTGCGGCGGCGCCTCCGCCGAGGATCTTATCCGTGCGGACCTGGAGAGCTACTTCGGCGATCCGGAGAACGCTGCGGAGGAATTCGCATCGGGTCTTGAGGAATCTGCCGGCGATGAGCTCGACATGCTCGGCATCACCGAGGACGAGTTTACCGAGGCGTATCTCGAGGGATTCGCGTACGAGATTGGCGAGATCACCGTTGACGGCGACACCGCGACGGCAGAGGTCACGCTGACCATCAAGTCGTTCGGCGACATCATGACCACGTTCCAGAGCGACTTCACCGATTGGGCATATAGCCTCGATCCTTCGACCATCACCAGCGAGGACGACCTCTACAAGCAGGGTGGCCAGATGCTGCTCGACGCCACGCGCAACGCCGAGGCCAAGGAGAACACCTACGAGGTCACGTATACGCGCAATTCCGATGGCGATTGGGAGATGGACGCGGCGTCCGAGAGCGAGCTCACGAACGCCGTTATCTCGTAGCCGCTTCGCACATATGGATGTCTGTACGCCCCGTGTATGCGGGGCGTACTTGAAAAGAGAAGGTAGGGAGACGAGAGCCTATGTTTTGCACGAACTGCGGCCACGAAATCGCGGAAGGCTCGGCCTTCTGCACGAATTGCGGAAAGCCGGTCGCTCAGGCGTCCCCGGCGCCAGCCCCGGCTCCTGCTGAGTTCTCGGTTTCCGAGCAGCCGGAGCCGATAGCGCCTCAAACAGAGTCGCCTATCCCGCCCGTTCCGCCTGCTGAGCCACCCGTGCCTCAAGCTGAGCCGCCCGCCCCAGAGCCCTCCGAGCCTGTGGTGGTTGCCCCGCAGGATGGCCCGGCGGTAGACGATATGCCGACGACCTGCTTGGCGGCAGATGATGGCGCTGGCGAGGCTCCCGCCGCTGCGCCCTCGCCCATGCCTGAGCCCGTGCCCGCTCCCTCTGAGCCGGCGCCTGAAGCTCCGGCGCCATTCCAGCCCGAGCCCCCGGCAGCGCCTCCCGTTGACAATTCGCCGCAGGTGGAACCGGCCTCTTCGCCGGATACGGCTGCGACCCAGCAGGTTCCAGCGTGGCAGCAGGGGGCCTCGGATGTTCAGCCACAGCCTGTTCCGTGGTCGGCGCAGCAGCCGGATGCAGCGGTGCCGGGAGTTTCCGCCGGTGAGACGCAGGTTGCACCGGGGTCAGCTCCCGCTTCGGGCGCCATGCCCGGTCCCGTGCCGGGGCCAGTGGATGCTCAGGCCGGTGCTCCTGCGGCAGAAGCTGCTCCCGCGCCCGATCTGTTCAACGAGCAGCCGAAGAAGAAGCGCTCTACGGGCAAGACGGTGGGGATCGTGGCTGCTGTGCTCGCCGTTGTCGCGGTGCTCTGCGTGGCGGGGTACTTCGTCTACGACGTTCTTCTCAACGAGCCCGGAAGAAATCATCGCCGCGGATCTTGAGGAACATCTGAGCTTCTATGAGGATCCCGAGACAGGCGAGGGCGATCGCCTGCTTTCCGAGGCCGATAGCGTCCTTTCCGGTCTTGGCGCTTATTGCTATCCGGATGACGAGGCATATACCTCGTGGCTCGACGAAACGTCCTTCGAGGTCGGCGACATTACCATCGCCGAAGATGGCGAGACCGCGACGGCAACCGCGACCATCACCCACATGCCGCTCATCTCGTATGTCGAGGAGTACATGGGTGAGACCGACGATGCCGGCGAAGAGCAGGAGTCTGAGCTCTCGGTGACCTATCAGCGCAGTGGCTCGGAGTGGTCGGTCGATAGCATCGATCTCCAGCAGGCCGTCTTCGACGCGTACCTTCCCACCGACGAGGAGCTCATCCTCTCGGATGTGTACTGGTACTTCGGTGACGTTGACTCCATCAACGACGAGTTCATCTTGGGCCTCGAGGCGGGCGCGGGCAGCGATCTCGACCAGCTGGGCATCACAGCCGAGGAGTTCGCAGAGGCGTTCCTTGATGGCTTCAACTACGAGGTCGGTGACGTTACGGTGGACGGCGACGTTGCCACGGTGGATGTGACCATCACGTCGAAGTCGATGGACGAGATTAGCACCGAATTCCAGAATAGGTTTACCGAGTGGGCGAGCACGGTTGACCCGTCGACCATCACGAGCGAGGATGACCTCTACAAGCAGGGCGGCCAGATCTTCCTTGAGGTGACACGTGAGGCTGAGGCAGCAGAGCGCCAGGTTGAGCTCACGTTTACGCAGGATAGCTCTGGTGTTTGGTGGATGGACACGGCGTCCGAGGACGACCTGATGGGCACCATGGGCGTGTAGCCTGAAGGCGGCGCTGGCGAGGTGCCGATGTGCGATGAGGCGCCTGTGCGCGGAAACGCGACGATAAGCCATAGCGTGCCTATGCATGGGGACGCGCTGACGCTCGATAGCATGCTGGCAGAAAACATGATAGGGGCCGGGGTGATTCCCGGCCCCTTGCCGTATCGCGGCCGAAGCATGCCGCTTTGGCTCGGTTTCGGGCCGCCCTCTCGGGTAGGGGCGCGAGCGAATCCGCAGGTGGGAGTCCAGTTGATTCCCATTTTTCGGCGTGATTGCGCGGCATCGAGTCAAAGCCGAAAAGTCCGCTTGGCCTTCGCGAGGAGATGGCGGCGGGTGTTTCTCTCGGGAAGCGCCGATTATTGGGCACCGGAGGCACCCGGCCCATCGGGATTTCAACTTTTGGGCACTTGGGGGCGGAGGGCCCGAGTAGTTGCGCCGTGGTCGGGAGGCCGCCGGCCTCCTGAGCTGCGCTTCCCCCTTTCCCTCTCTTGCCTCTACCCGACCGCCGCATGAGGAAGTGCCCAAAAGTTGAAACCTCGATCGGACGGTTGGCCCTGATGCCAAATAATCAGCTTTTTTCCTAGTGAACGCAGGCGCCGCGAACGATGTTCACGACGTCTTCGGGCTGCTCAGCAATGAAATCGGCTCCCTCGGCTTCAAGCTCAGCGCGTCCGCGAAAGCCCCAGGTTACCCCCGCTACGGCGAGCCCCGCGTTGTGCCCAGTCTGAACATCGACGTTGCTGTCGCCCACATAGAGCACGTTGGAGGGCTTTACGCCAAGCTGAGCCAGAACATGCAGGGTGACGGGTGCCGCGGGTTTGGGAGGAAACGCTGCGGTGCAACCTTGGACGAGGGAGAACCGGTTTCCGAAGTAGCGCTGCACGAGCGGCGCTGCGGCGGCATGGTCTTTATTGGTAAGCACGGCGAGCGTGACGCCTTCCTCGCGCAGGGCATCGAGCATGGTTGAGATGCCGGGGTAGGGAGCGGTGTGGTCTTCCTTGTGCTCGTCATAGTATGAGCGGAATTCGGCGAACGCCTGGCTGAACATGCGCTCGTCTCCCGCATATTCTGCCGGCATGAAGCGTTCGACCAGCTTGAGCATGCCGTTGCCAACCTTATAGCGGTAGGAGTCGATGGAGAACGTGGGCCACCCATGCTGCTCGCATACATGGTTGCATGCACGGGCGAGGTCTTCGATGGTGTTGAGGATCGTTCCGTCCAGGTCGAAGATGACATGGGAAAAGGCCATGGTGCTCCTCAGGTTGCGCGAATAAGCCGCGACCATCCTACCACGGGGTAATGGAGCTCGCTGCGCAGTTTCATCTTCGGGCGAGATCCGGACACTTTGCGCGCTGCCGGGCGAGATCCGGACACGCCGCTCGTTCTCGGGCGACATCTGGACGCTGCCGGGCTTTTCGGGCGACATTTCGCCATTAGATGGCCCTTGAGCGTACGAAAGTCGCCCGACAACGGTTGCGGTGTCCGAAAGTTGCCCGGCGGCACAGGCGGAATGTCGCGAGCGTACGAATCTCGCCCGGCAACGCCGTCCGGCACCCCGCGCATGTCCAGAAGCCGCCCGAAAACGCGGATGGCATGCCAGGCAAGTGTCCAAAGCCGCCTGCCAATGTTGCGCAGGTGCCGGCGTTAGATTCTCGCCCGATGCGACCACGACGGCCCCGGCTCCAGCCGTTAGCAGATGCGCGGCAGTTGTTCTCCTACGAGCATGTCGAGAATCCGCGTTGATCCCCAGGGGGTACGAACGCGCACACACGGGCCGCTCTCACCGGCATCGTGCACGCGGCCGATGATGGCGGCATCGGCTCCATAGCGGTTCGCCCGCATGGCTTCGAGCGCCGCGGCAGCCTCGTCGGCGGGTACGACGGCAACGATCTTGCCTTCGTTTGCCACCTGCAGCGGGTCGTATCCAAGCATCTCACACGCTGCCTGAACTTCGGGCTTAACCGGAATGTCCTCTTCGTCCACCTCGATTTCGACATTGCTTGCGGCGGCGAACTCGTTAAGCGTGCTCGCAAGGCCCCCTCGCGTGGGATCGCGGAAGCAGCGCACATGGGGCGCGGCGTCGAGCACCGCGGCAATGAGGTGGTTAAGCGGTGCTGCGTCGCTTTCTATGGTGGTAGAGAAGGCGAGGCCCTCGCGCTGGCTCATCACGGCGATGCCGTGGTCGCCAAGCGTGCCAGAGACAAGAACGACATCGCCCGGCTGGCACGCAGCGCCAGAAAGCGAGCTGCCCTCGGGAACCTCGCCCACGCCCGCCGTGTTGATGTAGACGCCGTCTGCGCTTCCATGATTCACGACCTTGGTGTCGCCGGTAATGATCGCCACGCCCGCCTCGCGCGCGGTCTCGGCCATGCTTTGGCAAATGCGGCGCAAGTCGTCGAGAGGAAATCCCTCTTCCAGGATGAATCCGCAGGAGAGATAGCGCACCCGCGCGCCCGAGGTGGCCACATCGTTTACCGTGCCGCACACCGCGAGCCGGCCGATATCGCCGCCGGGGAAGAAATGCGGTGTCACCACGAAGGTGTCGGTCGAGAGCGCGATGCGCCCCGTGCCGGGCAGCGCGGCTACGCCGGCGTCGTTGCCCGCGTGAAGCTCGGGCGCCTCGAATGCGTCGAGGAAGACCTCATCGATGAGGCGCTTCATCATCTGCCCGCCGGATCCGTGTCCGAGCTGTACGGTGGAGTCCGAAATCATGATGCCTTCTTTCGATGGCCAGGGTGCTTGGTCGTTCTCGAGATGAGTGTAGTCGAACGTGGCTTGCCAGTGGTTCGCCAACACCCGGTGTTGACGATTCAAGCGGTTTGCAGAAGTCCGGTGCTGGCGAACCGCTTGGACGCTATGCACCGCGCCGCGCTAGCGATACCGGAAGTACGCCGCGCAGCTGCCTTCGCTCGAAACCATGCAGGGCCCAACGGGATGTTCCGGCGTGCAGGCGCGCCCGAAGAGCGGGCACTGGGTGGGCGCGATGACGCCACGAAGCACGTCGCCGCAGCGGCACCCATGCGGTTCTCGGGTGGGCTCGACCTCGACGGCGAACCTGCGTCGCGCATCGTAGCGCGCATAATCCTCGCGAATGCGCAGGCCTGAATGTGCAATTTCTCCCATGCCCCGCCATGTTGCGCTGCACGGTTCGAAAACCTTCTCCGCGATGCTTCGCGCCACGGGGTTTCCTGCGTCGCGCACGCTTCGGGGGTAGGCGTTTTCCACGGCGGGCGTGCCGGAAATGATCATCTCGACGAGGCGATCGATGCCGGTGAGGATATCGACTGGCTCGAACCCCGTCACCACGCCGGGAATGTTGAACTCGCGTGCTATGAACTGGAACGGCGCAAGCCCCGTGATGGTGCAGACATGGCCCGGCAATATGAAGCCGTCGATCGTGGTTTCGGGGTCGTTTGCGATGGCGCGAAGCGCGGGCGGCGTGGTTTTGTGCACGCAGAACACGGAAAAGTTCTCAATCCCGCGGGACGCTGCCTCGAGGATGCAGGCAGCGATGGCGGGAGTCGTGGTTTCGAAGCCCACGCCCATGAAGACGACGTTGCGATCGGACAGCTCGGTTGCGAGTTCGAGTGCATCGAGAGGGGAGTAGACAATGCGAACGTCGCGCCCGGCGGATTTCTCTGCGGCGAGCGACGAGGTGCTGCCGGGCACGCGCATCATATCGCCGAAGGTGGCTACCGTGATTCCCTCGCTGCGGGCGAGCGCGATGGCATGGTCGATATCGCGGTTCGCGGTCACGCAGACGGGGCAGCCGGGGCCAGAAAGCAATCGCAGGCCCTCGGGCATAATCGAGCGAAATCCGTAGCGCCCGATGCTCACGGTATGCGTGCCGCATACTTCCATGAGGTTGATACGGCGGTTGCCCACAAGCCGGTGTATGCGGTCGATGAGTTCACGCGCGAGCTTGGGATCGCGGAAGGACGAAAGGTCCATGTCGTGCTGAGCGCTGTTCGCGGCGGCAGTGGTTGCGGCAGCGGTGGAGTGCCGGTGCACCGTGGTGTCGATGAAATCGCCGACGCTCTGCGTGTTCGTGTGGTCATGCCCCATCATGCGGATGCCTCGGCGCCGGCGAGGTCCTCTTCGGTGAGCTCATCAAGCTCGCGCACGAGCTCGATGGTGCGGCGAGCCTCTTCGGCGTCGATAACCTCGATAGCGAAGCCGGCGTGCACGAGTACATAGTCGCCCACCTGGGCCTGCGGCGTGAGCGAGATGGAGATGCGGCGCTGCACGCCGAGCATGTCAATGGCGGCGTTGGTTCCCTCGATGGCTACGATGGATCCCGGAATGGCAAGGCACATAGACTGCCCCTTTGGTCGAGATAGTGGGTGGGAGCTCGTTCGGGTAGATGGTACCGCCGCGTTCGCCCGCGGGCAAATGCGGGGCTGGTTTGATGCGGCGAGGCCGTGGGAGTTTCTTGAGCGAGGCCCAGCAAGGGGCCCGCGATGAGTCGAGCTCGGTGTTCGAGCCTTTGAGTGAATCGCAGACACCGGGTGTCTGCGTTTCATTCGCCGCGCATCGCTACAGCAGCTCGAGCGTGCGCTCGCAGTTCTCGATGATGGGCGGCTCAAGGCGTTCTCGCAGTTCGTCCATGCCGGGGATGGCTGCATACTCGTCAAAGATCTCGGCGAGGCTGATGGGTATCTCCTGGGCGAGGTCCATCATGAGGGCCCGGCAACTGGCAACTCCGAGGCCGAACTGCTCAAACGGTCCTGACTGCGCATAGCGCTCTAGCGCGCCGGAGCCCACGCGCTTGAAGCGATTTTCCCCGCCAATCGCCATGGCAAGCCGCCCGTGCCGTCGCAGCCGGTCATAGGCAAAGCCCGAGGCCACGTCGTACATGCGGGCAAGCGCGACGTTATGCTCTGTCCCAAGTAGTAGCGAATAGTTCTTCGCGTGAGCGTCGGTGCCCCCGATAAGATAATTAAAGAACAGCATCAACGTGAATAGCAGCATGTTAAGACGCGCTGCCGGGGTAGTTCCCAAAAGGGTGAGAACGTCGTGAACAGCAGGCCCACCGTCTGCGGTGTATTTCTGGAACGGCATGACCCCAAGTGCCTGGCAAAGATCTTCTTGATGTGCGCGCAGGATTGTCCCGTCTTCTCCGATAGTGCGGTCGTAGCGTTCGATGATGAGCGCCGGTTCGTCTTCGAAGAGCCGGTAGTCGACATGTGCCGTTGGTACGCCCGCTCGTTCGGCGGTCTTCATACAGACGAATTCGTTCAGCGCTTGTAGCTTAAAGCCCACGACACCGTTTTTGAAGATGTGCGTTGTGGGGGCCGAGCCGATGCAGGAGCACCATGCGCCATCGCGCAGTCCCAGGGCGAATTTCCCTTGATTGCCACCGAGCGACCAGCTTTCCTCCTCGCCAACCCATGTTGCCTCGTCATCCGAGCGTATTGCTTTGAGGCGCAGCGCAATTTCATGGTCGGCCAGCGGGCGGTATTCGCCTGAGCGGGCGAGTACGTCATCAACGCGCTCCTCCCGGCAGAATTGCACGCCGCCTTGGCAATCAAGGCCGATGCAGTCGAGCATGGTGACGGGATTGTTGGGGCTGATGCTAAAGTCGCGGGCGATGGCCTTGCGCTGCTGCTCGCTATCGGGGAGAAGGCCAAACAGGAATGGCAGCAATGCTTGTTGGTGGTATGTGCGGTTGCAGATGGGCAACGCAAGCGAGAGCGGTGCGCCGTGGTAACCCTCGTCATAGTTGAAATGGATGAGGCCCCGCGCATCCTGCCAGAGCGTCCCAGCGGGGGTCCCGCAGATGATGGTGCGCAGAGAGAGTTCTGCCATGATACCTCCTACGTGGTACGGCGGAATTACCTTGCTGTGACTTCGCTGTTGCCGTGGAAGATGTCGGCGATTAGCTTGTCATATGCACTCTGAAAATCAGATAGCCTAAGCTCTGGGGAGCTTTCGGTCCGTTTGGTGCGAGCCGTTACACGCGTGCCACGCCGGCGGCGTTGTGCGGTGGTGCGGATCGCCGGTGTGGTGTCGGTGCTATCGGAGGCAGTCGGGCTCTCGTTGTGCTCCCACGGGCGCTCTTCCCTGATGTGCTCGCCGATGGTGAAGAGCTCAAGCCCGAGCGCGTCGTAGACGGCGAGCAGCTTGTCGAGGCGGATGCCGGGGGCGTCGCCGAGCTCGAGAGATGCGAGCAGGCGCTCGGAGACGCCGGCGGCCTTTGCGAGCTGTTTGCGCGTGAGGCCCTGCGCCTCGCGTTCGCGACGTGCGTACAGCCCCACCTGCCGGGGAATGCTGACCGGTTTGATGATGCGGCCGTCCTCGGTCCTGTGCTCTGTAGTGTGGTTCGCCATGCTCGTTCGCCTCCAGAGACGTAAAACGTTGTGCATTAAGTATATCTGCAAAAGTTTGCATATAGTAGAAACTGCAAAAGTCTGCATATTATCTTAGCTTCGCAGGCTTTCAGCTAGCTCGAAGCTCGAGTCGGAAAGGCTGGGCCGATGCCTTTACGTGAAACGCAGACACCGGGTGTCTGCGTTTCATCAAGGTAGCTCTCACGTGCTACGTTGCGGTTCTCGGGACCGCGCGCGGGCGCGACGCTACCGTTCGCAGAGCCGCGCACGGGCGACGGCAGCTTGCCCGAAGGCGATGCAGCCATCGTTTACCGGCACCGCGCTGGTGACAAGCGGGCGCAGGCCTTCTGCCCGCAACCGCTGCAGTGCCTCGCCCAAGAGCAGGCGGTTCATGAAAACACCGCCTGAAAGCGCAACATTGCGAATGCCGGAACGGCGCGCAATCTGGATGGAGGCATCGCAAACAGCTTGCGCAACGGCGAAGTGCACGTCAGCAGCGATGGCTTCGACGGGGCGCCCTGCCATGAGGTCGTCGAGTGCGGCGCGCACCATCGGTGTCGGGTCAAGCTCAATAACCTGGTCGACGGCATGTTCGCCAACGCGACTCCTGCGTTGCCGAGTCTGCTCATCCGGCGCGGAAACCGGCTGTTCGTGCATGCTAAAGCGATAGCCGAAGCCATCCGCCCTATCGTGGGCGCGCCGCGCGTCATCAGTGCCAAGCGCTCGCCACGCCGCGGCTTCGAGCATGATGGCAGGCTCGCCCTCGTACGTAGCGTTCAGGCAGATGCCGAGCATAGCCGCCATGGCATCGAGCAGGCGGCCCATGCTGGAGGTCAGCGGGCTATTGAGCCCTCGCTCGATCATGGTGGCGGTAACCGCGCGTTCGGCTTCACTGAGGCCCTCGACAAGCATGCGCGCTCCCGGATGGTCGAGCAGCTCGCAGGAGTGCAGAAGCGAGAACGCATTGCGCCGCGCGTCGCGCACGGATGCCATTCCGGCTGGGAGCCGCCAGGGTTTTAGGTGCGCCATTCGCGTGAAACCGCTCAGGCTCGCAATCATGACCTCGCCGCCCCATACGGTGCCGTCTGTTCCCGCTCCCGTGCCGTCGAGTGCAATGCCAAGCACCTGCTCCGCGGGGCCGATGATGCCGCGCGCGGCCATTTCGGCTATCACCGACGCGATGTGTGCATGGTGGTGCTGCACTTCGATGAGCGGGCGCCCATCCGCAGATGCTTCGGTGCGCGCCCATTGGCTCGAGAGGTAGGTTGGGTGAAGATCGCAGGCGAGCGCATGGGGTTCAAGTTCGAAAAGGCCCGACATGCGATTGCGCGCCTCGTGCCAGGCGTCGAACGTCTCACCATTCTCAACATCGCCGATGTGCTGGGACACGAAGCACAGTGCGCTGCCGTCGGGCTGTTCGCGCGTGAGGGCGATGGTCGCTTTTTGCTCGGGGCCGCAGGCGAGGATGCACGGGATGTCGCTACGCGGGCCATCGCTCTGCTGCGCTTCTTCGTTGGGCGCGCAAGGAGGGAGGTCGAGCGGCTGCGGAGCGTATCCGCGCGCGCGGCGCACAGGCATGGCGTGGCCGTCGACCACGCGTACGACCGAGTCGTCGTACCGGGTGAGAATGGCACGATTGTTGCCGAGCAGCGCGTCGGCGAGGCCGCCTTCGACCAAGTGCGCCCAAGCAAGCCCGTCATCGGTTTCGATGGGTTCCTCGCTTACGTTTCCGCTGGTCATGACAAGTGTATGCACGCCACGCGCAGTGCAGGCGGCGAGCAACAGGTGCTGGAGCGGAGTGTACGGGAGCATGATGCCGAGCTCGGGCAGATCGAAGGCGACGGATGGCGCAAGCGAGGGACGACTGCTCTCGCTGCTATTGGAGCGGTCGCTCCCGTCACCTTTTGGGCTGTGGTCGCTGCCGCCTTTGCCCTGCTCAGAGCCCCATTTGCCGTCGCGCTCGTCTTGCTTGCGGCGGCGCAGCAGGACGATGGGCCGGATGGATCCGGTGAGCAGCTCCGCCTCAGCTTCGTCGATCGTGCAAAGCGCCCGGGCTCCTTCTATGTCGCCGACCATGACGGCGAGCGGTTTGTTCGACCGGCGCTTGCGCCGGCGCAGGTCGCGCACGGCATGCTCATTCGATGCGTCGCAGGCAAGATGGAAGCCGCCGAGCCCCTTGATGGCGACGATGCCGCCGGCTGCCAGCATCTCGGCGCAGCGTTCGATGATGGCATCGCTCTTCTGGCGTGTGGTGCCAACAGCAGGGGTGATTCCGTCGCGCCGTTCCCACGCATCGGTGCCTGTTTGGAGCTTTTCACGCCAAGTGATGTGCGGGCCGCAGGAGAAGCACGCATTGGGCTGCGCATGGAAGCGCCGGTCGGCGGGGCCGGCGTATTCTGCCGCGCATGCGGGGCACATGGGAAATGCATCCATTGATGTGGCGGGCCGGTCGTAGGGGAGCGAGCGAATGATGGTGAACCGCGGGCCGCAGTTGGTGCAATTGATGAATGGGTAGTGATAGCGCCGGTCGGAGGGGTCAAAGAGTTCGCGCAGGCAATCGGGGCAGGTGGCGATATCTGGCGAGACGAGCGTGGTGCGCTCCGTTTCATCATCCGATGCGACGATGCGGAAGATAGGTGAGGGGTCTTCCGGCATCACTTCCTGCGGTGTGTCAGCTCCCGCGTCGTCCGTGCTGCCCGCGTGCTCAACAACCTCGATGCCGTCAATCCGTGCTGCCACCGGAGCCTCATCGCGCAGCGCGCGCACGAACGCGTCGAGCGCGGAGGCGTTCTCGGCCGATGCCTCGATGTGCACGCCGTCGCCCGCGTTGAGCACCCAGCCGCTTATCCCGTGCGCCATTGCCGTTCGGTACACGAACGGACGCATACCCACGCCCTGGACGATTCCGGTTATGTGGATGTGAACGTGCTTCACCGGCGATCGGTCCTACCGCTCCAGGCTCGCACCGGTGGCGGCACAGGTGAGCTCGCCGTGGTGTACGCCGCGCAGGCCCAAAAGCTTGTCGGCAAGCTCGTAGACGCGCGCGCCTTGGCCGCGCACCGCAAGGATTTCCAGGCAGTTGTGGTGGTCCAGGTGCACGTGCATGGTTGAGACAATCTCGGCTGTGTAATCGTGCTGAATCTCGTCCAGCTGTCGGGTGAGATCGCCGGTATGATGGTCGTAGATCATCGTCAACGATCCTATGACCTGCGCCGTTGGTGTCCTCAACTCGTCTTTGACGAGCGCGGCGCGCATGAGGTCGCGGATTGCCTCGGAACGGTTGGCCCCGGTACCGCGGCGTGCAGTCTGCTTGTCAAAAGCGGTGAGCAGGTCTTCTGGCACGGCGACCGAGAACCGGACGAGATCGGCCGAGCTGGCGTGCACGGCTGCTCCCGCCTGATCTGATGAGCATGCCTGCCCCGCAAAATCATCACACGCGTTTGCGCGGGTATGGTCGGCAGGTTCGGCGTTGCTAAAGCGCTCGGTATGGCCCTCGGGGCGCGCGGCGTCCATCGCTACACCAGCCGGACGGTGCCCACCGAATTATGGTCGGCTTCGATGGCCTCTTCGTAGCCTTCGAGCGCGGCGCGCGCCTCATCGAGCGACCGCATCGCCTGGGCCAGCTTGGAGCCGATGCGCTCCATGTCGTATGTCTCGGTTGCATGGAGCAAATCGTGGCTCCAAGACCGAGCGAGCTCGATCGTATTGTCAACCTGCTTCACGCTCATGGCGAGCTGGCTCATGTTCATGCCCACATCGTGCATAGGTCCTCCTTGAGGCCGTGTTCGACCGTAGTTCGCCGTTGGCATCAGGTGCGAATCCCGGTATGAAAAAGCCCCGGCAACCCGGGGCTTCAGTGTACTACGTTGTCGTTGCGTCCGTATCGCTCGCGTAGGGAGCCGGATCATTGCGTCCGTATCGCTCGCCTGTGGAGCCGTGTCGTTACAGGCTCTTCTCAATTTCGGCGGCGAGAGCGGGCTTGGGCATAGCTCCCACGATGCGGTTGACCTCCTGGCCGCCCTTGAGGATCACAAGCGTGGGGATGGACATGACACCATATTTCATGGCGATGTCCTGGTTTTCGTCCACGTTGCATTTCCCTATGACGAGACGGCCGTCGAGCTCATCGGCAAGCTGGTCGACGATGGGCGAAACCATGCGGCACGGGCCGCACCACGGTGCCCAGAAATCGATGAGAACGGGTAGGTCGTTAGCAAGCAGAGCGTCAAAATTGGAGACATTGACCTCGGTAATTGCTGCCATGGTTCCTCCTTATGTGAGGCGCGCTCAAAGGCGCGGATAAATCGAGACAGTGCGGTTATACCCACCTCAGCGTTCTCGTTGCAGATGGAGCAGCCTTTTATTGCTCCCCCACGTGCTGGGCGCAGTGCGCGGTCGTTCACGTTGATGCTGTCACCGCTACAATAAGGATGCGTGATGCTGAGCGCCTGCTCCGTGTGCCCCGCGCCCGCGAGCGATGCGGCTCGTGACACGCGTGTCCACGCGCTCGCGGCGCAGCGCGCGCCCGTGCGCTTGCAAGCCCGTGTGCTTGCGAGCACACGCGGCGACGATGCGCCGTTGTTTCGCGCGTTTTCAGGTATCGCCCATCCAACGAGGGGGAACCATGGCTGTCTCGAATGCCGACCGAAGGAACGCGCTGCTTGCGGCGGCGCAGCAGGAGCTCGATGCGCTTGCCGCGCGCGGCGTTCGCATGCGGGGGAACGCGTTCTCGGCCATAGTCCTGGTGAAGGGCGAGCTCAATGCTAACGAGCTTGCTGGCGGGGAGCTGCTTGCCGGTGCCGATGGCGCGGCGTTAGCGGCTGCGCTCGAGCGCCTTGGATACGCGCCGGAGGAGTTCTGCGCGCTATCTGCCATCGCAGGGCCGGAAGGGGAAGGCGCTGCGCCTGAGGTGGCTTCGGGGCGGCCGTTGCCCCCGGCCTTGTTCCGCGAGGCGCTTGAGGCGCTTGATCCCGAGGCCGTCGTTCTGCTTGATGATACCGCTGCGTCGCTCATGCGCGAGGCATATGCCGAGGAGCTTGCTCGCATCGAGCAGTTCGACATGGCGATGCTCGCTCCGGGGCTCGTCGCTTATGTTCTTGGAAGGCGTGTGCTTGCCCTCGATGGATTCGAGGCCGCGCTTGCCGATGGGCGGGCAAAGCAGCGCATGTGGGCCTATCTCAAGCAGCTTCCGCCCCTCGGTGCACCGTACTAATCATGCGGATGAAGTTTAGCAAGTGATGTAAAGCAAGTGATTTAAGTAAGTGATGTCGGCTTGCGCGCCACTAAGCTCGGGCTGTCAGCTGGATGGCAACCTTCCCTCTCTGTAACTTCTTGGCCTCGTGTCAAAATGCATACGATTGGTGGTACTAGAGGGTGCTCGTTGAGCGTTTCGGAGTCGTTGCATCGGTGGAAACGGGCACCTGAACAGCGGGATGACTCTAATATTCGCAGGAAATACTGCCTTCTGGGTGGTGTGATGCGTTGCGAGGTCGGTTTCAACCGAGCTCATGTACCACCAATCGTGTCTCGATTGCCACAAGCGTGAAAAGTTGTGCGCTGAGCTCCTCCGCCAAACAAAAAACGGGCCCCGAAGGGCCCGTCTTCATGAGCGAATAGCTCGAGTATGCCGATGAGGCGGGAAAAGCTAGTCCTCGGCGATCTCGGTGATGGCACCGGCGGGGCAGCTCTCCACGCACACGCCGCAGGCGATGCAGGAATCCTCGTCAGTCACGGTAGCAACGTCCTGGAGCTCCAGAACGCCCTGGGGGCAGTCGTCAACGCAAACGCCGCAAGCGATGCACTCATCGGCTTCAATAACGGGATGGGCCATAGTGATTCCTCCTCTTATAGATGCTCGATGTGGTTTGGCGAAAGTTCATCGAGACTCTTGTGGCTTAATATACCGCGCGCCCGTCTCATTGCAACCCTCGCTGGCCGTCTTTTTCTGCCGTTCACCGAGTAAGGCAAGGGGAACTTTTTGCGTGCGCGCTGGGCGTCCCGTGAAGGCCTAGCGATGCCGAGCGACATTCGGACACGCCGCGCGTTGTCGGGCGGAATCCGGACACGCCGCGCGCTGTCGGGCGATATCTGGACATTGGAATCGTTATCGGGCGACATTCGGACGCTCAGAGTGCTCAAAACGGTGAAATGTCGCCCGACAATCTCTCCCATGTCCAAAATCCGCCCGGCAATGCCCACAGTGTCCGAAACACGCCCGAGAATCCCCGCCTTGTCCAGAATCCGCCGGCAGCGCATGCGGGCGGGTATAGAACGCACTGCACGCAAACCATTTGCGCAGATGCTTTCGACAACGCGCTCGGACGGGCAGGGACCCGCCCTTGTGCCGGCGCCACGTGCCCATGACTAATGCTGCATATCGCTTGGCGTTCCCACCCTGAGATTACCTATCGTTGCAAGTAATAAGAAATCTTATATGTATTGACTTAGATTTTGTGAATCGACGAGTATAACCTGTGCATCAACGGGATATGATAAAGACCGAACGAACAAAAGAGTCGTGTTTCGCATGCGGCGGGACAGCTCAAAAGGAAAGGAACACTCATGGGCAACAAGATTCTTGGTATTGACCTGGGTACCACCAACTCGGCGATGGCGGTTCTCGAAGGTGGATCGCCCACGATCATCGTAAACGCCGAGGGCGACCGCACCACCCCGTCCGTCGTTGGCTTCCGCGCCGATGGCGACCGCGTCGTGGGCAAGGCCGCTAAGAACCAGGCGGTCACCAACCCGAAGAACACTGTCTTCTCCATTAAGCGCTTCATGGGCCGTAAGTACAGCGAGGTCTCGTCCGAGATCAAGACCGTGCCGTACGGCGTCAAGGAAGGCCAGGGTGGCCGCGCCGTCGCCGATATCGACGGCCAGGACTACACGCCCGAGCAGGTCAGCGCGATGATTCTGCAGAAGATGAAGGCCGACGCCGAGAAGTACCTTGGCGAGACCGTCACTGACGCCGTCATCACCGTGCCTGCCTACTTCAACGACGCTCAGCGCCAGGCCACCAAGGACGCTGGCAAGATCGCCGGCCTCAACGTCAAGCGTATCGTGAACGAGCCGACGGCCGCCGCACTTGCCTACGGCCTCGACAAGAAGGGCTCCGACCAGCGCATCCTCGTCTTCGACCTGGGCGGCGGCACCTTCGACGTCTCCATCCTCGACCTTGCCGACGGCGTCTTCGAGGTGCTCGCGACCAACGGCGACAACCACCTGGGCGGCGACGACTGGGATCAGCGCGTCATCGACTGGCTGGCCGACAAGTTCAAGCAGGACAACGGCATCGACCTGCGCCAGGACCCCATGGCGCTCCAGCGTCTCAAGGAGGCCGCCGAGAACGCCAAGAAGGAGCTCTCCGCCGCGCAGACCACCAACATCAACCTGCCGTTCATCACGGCGGACGCTTCGGGCCCCAAGCACCTCAACTACGACCTCACCCGCGGCGAGTTCGAGCGCATCACGCACGACCTGCTCGAGCGCTGCAAGCAGCCGGTGACCAACGCTCTGCGCGACGCAAACCTCAAGCTCTCTGACCTCACCGAGGTCATCCTGGTCGGCGGCTCCACGCGTATGCCCGCTGTTCAGGAGCTCGTGAAGAACATGACCGGCAAGCAGCCCAACATGTCCGTGAACCCGGACGAGGTCGTGGCAGACGGCGCGGCTGTTCAGGGCGGCGTGCTCACCGGCGACGTCCAGGGCATCCTGCTGCTCGATGTGACCCCGCTGTCGCTCGGCGTCGAGACCATGGGCGGCATCATGACCAAGATGATCGACCGCAACACCACGATCCCGACCTCCAAGACCGAGATCTACTCCACGGCCGCCGATAATCAGACGTCTGTCGAGATCAACGTCCTCCAGGGCGAGCGCGAGCTTGCGCGCGACAACAAGAGCCTCGGCAAGTTCCAGCTCACTGGCATCCCGGCTGCGCGCCGCGGCGTGCCGCAGATCGAGGTCACCTTCGACATCGACGCCAACGGCATCGTGACCGTCTCGGCTAAGGACAAGGGCACCGGCAAGGAGCAGCAGATCACCATCTCCGGCTCCACCGCGCTTTCCGACGAGGAAGTCGACCGCATGGTCAAGGACGCCGAGGCTCATGCCGAGGAAGACAAGCGCCAGAAGGAGGAGGTCGAGGTCCGCAACCAGACCGACAGCCTCTGCTACTCCACCGAGCAGACCATCGCCGACCTGGGCGACAAGGTCTCTGCGGACGTGAAGGGCGAGGCCGAGGCTGCCATCTCCGAGGCCAAGAAGGCGCTCGAGGGCACCGATGTGGACGCCATCAAGGCCGCTGGCGACAAGCTGCAGGAGGTTGCCTACAAGCTGGCGCAGATTGTGTACGCCGATGCCCAGCAGGAAACGGGCGGCTCGGCGGCAGCCAGCTCCGATGACGACGTGGTCGATGCCGATTACGAGGTTGTCGACGACGATCAGGACAAGTAATGTTCGCCAAGAAAGCTCGCACGGAGGCGGCCGCTGCTGCCGCCTCCGATGACTCTGAGGAGAGGGACGTGAAGATTCCCGTAGAAGCAGATGACGAGGTCGCGAAGGCCCAGGCTGCATCCGATGAGACCGCTGCCGAGGCCGCTTCGGCAGAGCCCGCCGACCGCGATGACACTCCCGAGCAGGCTGCGGCATCGCAGGCCATGACCGAGGAGGAAATGGTCGAGGCTGCCATCCGCGCTGGCGAAGAGGCCGCTGCGAACGACTTCAAGCTCAAGTACGAGCAGGCTCAAAACGAGCTCGCCGAGGTGCGCAAGAAGCTTGCTGCTGCCGAGGAGACGGCCACAACGGCCGACGCCAAGGTGCGCGAGGCTCAAGATCGCGTGGCTCGCCTGCAGGCGGATTGGGATAACTACCGCCGCCGCACCGCGAGCGAGCGCTTGGCCGAGAAGAGCCGTGCTACCGAGAAGCTCGTGACGGCGCTGCTGCCCGTGCTCGACGACATGGAGCGTGCCATCGACCATGCGCGCACGCAGGAGATGGACGAAGCGTTCTCGCAGTTCGTCGATGGTGTGGAAGCCGTGCGCGCCAAGATGCTCGACGTGTTCGGCCATGAGGGCGTCGAGGCGATCGACCCCAAGGGCGAGGCGTTCAATCCGCTCGAGCACCAGGCCGTGGGCCGCGTGGAGGATCCGGAGCAGTACGACGAGACGGTCAACGACGTGTACCAGAAAGGTTACCGCATGGCCGACCGCGTGCTCAGGGCGGCGATGGTGACGGTCACCTATGGTGGCGAGAAACGCCCCGCGCCGGAACCCGAGGCAAGCGAGGAAGCGCCTGACGCAGCTTCCGACGAAGCTGCTGAGTAGTAACCGGGCTCCGAAGCGACAGTTTCGGGGCCCGATTTGATAGAGCCACGAAGCCTGGAAATGATAAAACGAACCCGGTTCGATTTATCATTCGGTGGCAGAGTGATAAAACGAACCGGGTTCGTTTTATCAAGTTTGGGAAGACGAATGACGAAAGGGGGCAAGCGCCATGGCGCAAAAGACCTTTTACGATGTGCTCGGGGTGAAGCGCGACGCCTCCGAGAAAGAAATCAAGAGCGCATTCCGCAAGCTCGCTCAGAAATACCATCCAGATGCGGGTGGCGACGAGAACAAGTTTAAAGAGATCAGCGAGGCGTACGAGACGCTGTCCGATGAGAAGAAGCGCAAAGAGTACGACCAGATGCTGATGTTCGGCGGCATGCCGGGCGGCGGCGCGGGCGGTGCGTATACCTACACCGGCGGCGCGGGCGCCGGGGGCTGGAGCGACATCTTCAGCAGTATCTTCAACGGTGACGGTGCCTTTGGTGGCGATTGGGGCCAGGGCTTCGGCGGCATGGGCGGGCGCGCGGCAAACCGCGTGCGCAAGGGCGAAGACCTTACGGTCACCATCGATATATCGGCCGAAGACGCGTTCCGCGGCACGTCCCAAACGATCACTTATCGCATCCCCTCGACCGGGGAGCGGCAGACGGTGAGCGTACCGGTGCCTGCCGGCGCCGTCGACGGTGGGCGCGTTCGCTTGAAGCGCCGCGGCGAATACGGGGCAAACGGCGGTGAGCGTGGAGACCTGCTGGTGATCACGCATGTCGAGCAGCATCCGCTGTTCAGGCGCGATGGCGCAGACGTTACCATGACGCTGCCCGTCTCTGTGTACGAGGCTGCACTGGGATGCGAGATCGAGGTGCCGACGCCCGGTGGCGGGACGGTGCGCCTGAAGATTCCTGCAGGCACGCAGTCGGGCAAGACCTTCCGCTTCCGCGAGATGGGCGCACCCGATGTGAAGCGCCGCGGACGTACCGGTGCGTTGCTGGTAAAGATCGAGGTGCGCACCCCCGATCGCCTGAGCGACGATGAGCGTGCTGCGCTTGAGAAGCTGCGCGACGCCGACCACCGCGACTACCGTGCGAATGTTGATCGGTATCGCGCTAAGATGTAGCTAGAACACGTTGCGCGTGCCCCGAAGCTTGTTGTGGGGCGCGCGCAACGCATTGGATTCAAAGACCCGGAGGAGTTGAGTGCGATGGCTCAGTCCGATCGAGATAAGCCACTGTACATGATCAGCGTGGCGGCGGAGCTCACGGGCATGCACCCGCAGACGCTGCGCGTCTATGAATCCAAGGGGCTTGTGAATCCTAAGCGCTCGGGCGGCAACACGCGCCTGTACTCGCGTGCGGATATCGAGCGGCTTGAGCTCATCAACCAGCTCACCGACGAGGGCATCAACCTCGCCGGCGTGGTGCGCATCCTCGATATGAAGGAGCGCGCCGAGGAGCGCGAGCGCGAGAACGAGAAGCTCCGCAGCCGCGTTCGCGAGCTTGAGGACCAGCTGCACGAGCTTAAGATGCAGAAGAAGATTACCGCGCTGGTGCCGCGCGGCGGCTCGGCCGATCCCGAACAGGTCCTCAAAGGGCTACTCGGCGGAGGCGGCATCTAGGCGCACTGAGAACGGAGCCGGCGGAATGTTCAAGGCGCTCCGCACCATCCCGGTCATTTTCGACATCATCCGCGACATGGAAGAGCTCTGCCCCAACGCCTGGCTCATCAACTTCACGAACCCGGTGGGCATCGTGTCCGAAGCGGTGATGCGCTATACCTCGTGGCAGCGCTATGTGGGCCTGTGCAATTGTCCCATCTCCATGCGCTTTGGCATCGCGCGCTGGATGGGCGTAGACCCGGCGCGCGTACGCATGGAGCTCTCGGGGCTCAACCATCATTTCTTCGTGACGGACGTGTTCATTGACGGCAAGAGCTGCTTCGACGAGGTGTTTGATCGCTACTGCGAGCTGCCGGTTGAGGAGCTGGGAACCATGAAGAACATCATGGCGATTCCTTGGTCGTCGGCGCTCGTGCGCGGCTTGCGTGCTGTGCCGGTGAGTTACCTCAACTACTATTTCTCGACGCGTGAGGAGCTCGCGCAGCTCATGGCCGATTACCGGGCTCATGGCGTTCGCGCCGAGGTGGTCAAGCAGGTGGAGGCAGAGCTGTTCGAGCTTTATCGTGATCCGGAGCTGCACGAGAAGCCGAAGCGATTGGAGGAGCGCGGTGGGGCGCATTATTCGGATGCCGCATGCAGCCTGATTGATTCCATCGTGAACGACCGTGGCGACATCCAGTATGTCGACGTGCGCAATGGCGGCGCCGTGAGCAGCCTGCCTGCGGAGAGCGCCATCGAGTGCGCGGCCATGATTACCGCCGATGGGCCCAAGCCGCTGGCCGTCGGCGAGCTCTCGCCTGCCATCAATGGATCCATCCAAACAATCAAGTCGTTCGAGCGTTTGGTTGCCGAGGCGGCGGTTACGGGAAATCGCGATTTGCTTGTGGCGGCGCTTGTGGCCAATCCGCTGTGCGATTCGGATGCCGTGGCGTACGACGTCATCGACGAGTTGCTCGACGCCCATCTCGCGTACCTGCCGCAGTTTTTCGGGTGCGAGCACGAGCGTCGGTAGCGGGGCCTCGCGCTATCGAAGGGCGATGAGCAGCGCAAGATAGCCAAGAAGCGCCAGGGCGGCGATGCCGTCGCGTTGCGCGCGGAAGCGAAGCTCGTGGTAGTGCGTGCGCCCGCTGCCGCCGGTGTAGCACCGGGCGTCCATGGCGCGCGCAAGGTTGTCCGCGTGTCGAACGGCAGCGGAGAAGAGCGGCACCGCAAGCGGGATGAACGCGCGGATGCGGTCTCGGAAGCCGCCGCCTTCGAGTTGCGCGCCGCGGGCGATCTGCGCGTTGGCCACGGCGCGCGCATCTCTGCTGAGGGTGGGGACGAAGTGCAGCGCGATGGAGAGCACGAGCATGCCCTGGCTGATGGGCACGCCGATGCGTTCGAGCGGGGCGAGCAGACGCTCGGCGGCGTCGGTGAGGGCAACGGGCGGCGTGGTGATCATGAGTAGCGAGCCCATGAGCAGCAGGAAGAGAAATCGCAGCGTGTAGAGCACGGCGGCCGAGAGGCCGCCCGCGTGGATGGTCACGGGGCCGGCGACGAGGAGCACACCGCCGGTGTGCACGAAGAATAGATTGAAGAGCGATGTGACCACGAGGAACAAGACGACGGGCCGCAGCTGCCTGAGGAGCTTGCTGGGCGAGGTGCGGGAGAGCGCGATGGCGATGATCGCGAAGCACCCGGCAAGGATGAGCTGCGGCGCCGTGGCAACCATGAGGCAGCTCACCATGTAGATGACGGTGACGGCGAGTTTCAATCGCGGATCGAGCGCATGGATGGGGCTTGGCTCTCGTGCGGGCTCCGCGCGGTGCGCGGGGAGGGGCGGCATAGGTGTCGCACGATGCTCGGTGGCAGGTGTGTGGGGGCTCGCCTTCGCGCCCGGCGCCGCCGTGGGCTCGACCGTGTAGCATCCGGCGAGCATCTCGTCTTCGAGGTCCTCGAGCGTGAGCGGGGCCCGGTGCAGGCTGACGCCGTGGCCTGCGAGTTCGTCTGCCAACAAGATTGCGTCCGGTACGCCCGGAAGGAGGTCGCGGTTGCCCGTGAACACCTCTGCCGGCGTCCCCTCGGCAACGAGAGAGCCTGAATCGAGGGTGACAACGTGGTCGGCGAGCGCTGCTACATCGTTCATGTCGTGAGAGATTACGAGTAGTGTGGTTCCCTGGCGTTTGAGGCGCGCGAGCAGCCGGCGCATGTGCTCACGCGCCCGCGGATCGAGCCCGGCCATGGGTTCGTCGAGCACGATGATGGGCGTTTGCAGCGCGAGCACGCCGGCGAGCGCCACGCAGCGCTGCTGGCCTCCGGAGAACGCGAAGGGCGAGCGTTCGAGTAGCTCGTCCGTAGGGGAGAGGCCCACGGCTTCGAGTGAGCCTCGCACGCGTGCAGTGACTTCGTCTTCGGTGAGGCCTAGATTGCGCGGCCCGAACGCGACGTCGTCGAAGACGGTCTCGGCGAAGAGCTGACGTTCAGGCAGCTGCGCCACGAAGCCGATGCTCGCGCGTACTTCGGTGCGGCGCGCAAGGTCGGACGTATCGATGCCGCGCACGCGCACCGCTCCGGTGTTGGGGAGCTTGAGCGCGCAGGCGAGCTCCGCCGAGGTGGACTTGCCGGAGCCGGTACGTCCGATGAGCGCGGTGAGGCTGCCAGCGGGAACGGTGAAGCTGAGGTCGCGCAAGGTATCGGCGGCTCGCGGCATGCGGGCACGCAGCCGGATGCCCAGGCGGTCGAGCAGGCCGGAGCGCTGGTGCGGATGCCGTTCGTCGGCATACGAGAAGGAGACATGGTCGAATTCGATTGCCGCAGCCTGCGCCCTCGTTGGATCTCCGGGCGAAGCTGTGCCGACGGGCGAAGCTGTGCCGATGGGCGAAGTTGTGCCGACGGGTGAAGTTGTGCCGACGGGCGCAGCCGGGCGCTCGGGCGAATCCGGATTGACATGTGGGGCCGAATGCGTGAACGAGCTGCCGACGGTGCCGCGCGCCGCGCACGAAATCGCGCAGGCGAGCTCTTCGACATTGGCTGCTGCAGGCAGATGGGGTATCGCGGGAGCCAAGCGTTCTGCGAGCTGCATGGTGAACGGCAGTTCAAGTCCTAGCCGGCGGAGCGTTTCGTGCTGGGCGAACACCTCGGCTGGTGCACCTTCGAGTTCGATGTGTCCTCGTTCCATGACGATGACGCGGTCCGCGTCGAGCGCATCATCCATGAAATGCGTGATGTGCACGATGGCGATGCCCTGGTCGCGAAGATTTCGGATGATATCCTGGATCGCGAGCCGCCCGCCGGCGTCGAGCATGGCCGCGGGCTCGTCGAGTACGAGGACGCGCGGTCGCATGGCCAACGCGCCCGCAATGGCAACGCGTTGGCACTGCCCGCCGGATAGCTCGGCGGGATCTGCCTGTGCGTAGTCGAGCATATCGACCGCCGCGAGCGCCTCGCGGACGCGCTCGGCGATGTGCGGCTGGGGTATGCCGAGGTTCTCGGGACCGAAGGCAACGTCATCCGCAACGATGCTCGTCACCATCTGGTCGTCGGGATGTTGAAAGACCATCGCCACCTGCTGTCTCAGCTCGTACGTGCGCTCCGGTTCCGTGGCGGCATCGATGCCGAGCACCCGAACGCTGCCACTCGTAGGCACCAGGAGCGCATTGATGAGCTGCGCGAGCGTTGACTTGCCGGAGCCGTTGCCGCCGAGGACGCAGACGTACTCGCCCGCCGCGACATCGAGGGTGATGCCGCGCAGCGCTTCGTCTCCGCCTCCCGGATAGGCGAAGCGGACGTCGCGGAATTGGATGATGGGCTGCCGTTCGCTCATGATGGGGCGATCCTGCAGGTGCATGGCGGGGATTCGCGGTTAGGCGCTGTGCCCGTGGACCGTGCCTTCGCCCTGTGCCGACAGCACGTTCATGCAGGGAGCGAGCAGGATCTGCCCCGCTACCACGTTGATGACCATCTTGAGCGTGTTGAACGGCAGGAGAATCGGCAGGATCATCGCCACGACGTCGGCAACGCTCACTGCCGTGTACAGCGGCGTGACCACAAGATTCAGCGCGCAGGCGACTACGATGGAAACCACGGCACCCACGATCATCCCCGCGATCGAGCCCGCGCGCGTGCGGGTCTTGGCGTAGATGAGCGCCGCGGGAATAACGAGCGCGCAGGTGGACGCCATGCCCATCGGGGCGCCGAAGGGGTCGAGGAACACGCGCGGCAGCCACGAGATGATGGCGACCGCAGCGCCCAGCTTGGGTCCGAAGGCCAGCGCCGCGATGAGGCAGACGATGCCCGAAGGGTCGTACATGAGCCACGGCGCCGCGGGGAAGATGGGAATCTGGATGAAGCTCAGCACGAGCGAGGCCGCGGTAAAGAGGGCCGCGAGCGCGATCTTCTTGGTGTTGACGTGTGTGGTGGATGAGCTGCTCATGGCAGTCGCCTCCGTTTCTTCCATCCGGACTGTACCGTCGGCCCTGGAATCTCACCAGGTCAGCCGCTTACGCGGGTCGCGGGCTCCTGGCGCGCGCTGACTTATGCAGACGCGCGGTCCGGCCGGCTTGCGCCGACCCGCCAGTTACCGCCGGTAGGGAATTGCACCCAACCCTGAAACTATGCGGTGCCTACTATACCAGCGTAATGCGGAGTACTCTGTGTTTATTTTGGGGTTAAAGGGCTTTGCCAAAATACGCGGTTGATATCTTGCAAGAACGTGCAGGAACCCATGACGTGAGCATGTAGAGTAGCTGGGAGATTGCTGCGTGTTGTGATGAATCCAGGCATAATAAGTCGGGGCCAAGAAGGGAATGCCCCTCTTGGCCCCGAGACTAATCATATGGTATGCCGGATGCTATATGTTTGCGGACGCGCTGTAAGAAAATCCATGTTTCCAAGTCGTGCTAGCTCCATTGTATAGTTGGATAGTGCTGTCGAACATTATGTATTGATTTTTTTGATTGAGGTAGCCGCCCTTGCCGTTAATGGCTATTCCTCTAATAACCTTTCCGTTACCGTAGCGATTTACTTGTGCTTCGTATGTGCTATCAAATATTCTTCCCTCGGTACTGTTTAAAGTTCCTTCAAATTGTAGGAAAGCGAATACATCGCTGACGATGGAAGAGGGGTTTGAGATCGCCTTATAAAGGTCAACTTGATAGCTGTTTCTAATATCAATAATGGCTAGCGATTGAACGACAACCGCCTTGTTCGTCAGTCCATTATAACCGATTTGGAAATCATTAAGAGCTAGTCCCATATCGGCAAATAGTAGCGACAAATAGTCCGTGTCTTTGTCGTAACTTGCGACAAGGCCGCCATGGTAAAGACCCTGCATGCCGAAATAGACCTTGTCCTCGTAGCTGTCGTTATTAACGAAGAAGTCAACCAGAGCAACCTGGGTTAAATACTCTGTGGAACCATTTGAGGAGCTATACGAGGAGAAGGCGTATTGTGCTCCCGAAAATGAGTTGACATGGTGCCACCCTCCGCCCTTGAAGAAAGACGTATCTACTTTCGAGGCGAAAGCGGACAGCTTGACCCGTCCCTGCGTTTGCAGTGCAGACAATAAATCTCTATATCCATTATATGTGGAAGCGCGGGCCGCTTCTGAACGATAGAATGAGGGGCAATCCCATGAAGCGGAATTATACGACGCTCCCTTGCTCCCAGAACTAAGAGAATTCAACTCATTGTTTGAATGGGCGTTAGTAAGGGCTTTGACGCTGTAGCTGGCTAGAGCGTCTTTTCCCTCAAGGGTAGGTATTGAGGGCTCGGAAGCAAGGTAGTCATATAGGGCGGCTTGGTTTTCAGGCTGCGCCAGATTCAGAAAATAGTACTTTTCATCAGCTGTGTCGAATATGACCAGCTCTATGTTATCAGTGCCGTTGCGTACAGTTACACGAATTAATTCTATTGAATCTGCATTTGCCTTCTGCGATGTAGATACCCCAGAGTAAATGGTGTCTCCGTTATCAAAGCTCAAGCGACTAAACGCTCCTGATAGATTGGGCAGATTGCGGCCATCTTTTTCGGTGTCCGAGAATTCGAATTCTTTTCCAACTATCGTAAGCGTCAGCGTGCTGTCTTTGAATTTATCCGTTGGAGAGGGGTCCGTAAGAAGAGTTTCGGTCATTGACACTGCAGTTGGCGATAGCGTCATCGACTTGGTTTCTAATGCATTGGCGTAATTAGGAATAAATAGAAGCGATACAATAGCGAGGACAACGGGGCAGAACCTTTTTATCCATTGAATTGCCATAGCAACCCCTTCGGTAATATAGGGCGGTATGGGAAGTCCTGCAGAACTTATTGACTTGAAATTACTATTTCGCTAAATCGGGTTTGACGACAAAACGACGAGAGGTGGGTTATGCGAAGCAAACGGCTTCCTGTTGTGATAATCCTTACACTTCTCTTATGTGGAGTTGTGGCAGGAGTAAGCTTCGAGCGTTATGCAGCTAAGGAGAGAGCGCTTAATTCGATAAGCGCCTTTATTGTTTATTTTGATTACGCATTGAGTTCAGGTTACGGTATTGACGGCCAATGGTTATGCCTGCGTGTGGATGCCTTGGAAGTCAGCTATGCCAGCATATCGGACCTCCCATTTCAAAGCGGCGTGCTAGGGAATCTAGATTTCACATCACTTCGCTCTCTGACGCACGACGCGTTTGTATACAACGATCAGGAAGCAAAGGAGATGCTTCAACAGAGAATAGCAGAATGTAAACAATTGCTGGTAGATTACGAATTCAAGAACCCTAATCTAGGTACATATTATTTGTCATGGCCATTTCCGTTTTTGGATCCGCAAAACGCCTTGATCAATGATTTATTGTGCATACTTACAGGTAACGATTCCGGTGGGATGGATGGTTAACATGCACGAATATAGCGAGGTCAGCGACGAGATCATCTGCGCCTTAGGCGCGGCGGTGGGCGAGGACGAGGTGCTCATCGCGGAGCCCATGAGCGCGCATACGACATTCAAGATCGGCGGGCCGGCCGACGTGGTCGTTGAACCGAGGACCATCGAAGGCGCGGTTGGCGCGCTTAATGTGTGCGCCATCGCCGGGGTTCCCGTAACGGTGGTGGGCAACGGCTCCGACCTGCTCGTGAGCGACCGCGGCATTCGCGGCGTCGTGGTGCTGCTCGGCAAGAATTACAGCAACGTGCGCGTCGAGGGCGCGCGCGTGGTGGCGCAGGCGGGCGCGCTCCTGCGCGATGTGGCGCTTGCGGCGGCAGATGCGGGCCTTTCGGGCCTTGAGCCGCTTTGGGGCATCCCCGCGAGCGTCGGTGGCGCCTGCCACCAGAATGCGGGTGCCTACGACGGCACGACGGGCGAGCTTATTGAGTCGCTCACGGCCTACGTGCCGGGCCGCGATCTTCCCGACGGCAGCCGCGAGAAGGGTGCGGTCAGGACATTCACCCGCGATGAACTTGGATTTGGCTATCGTAAGAGCCGCGTGGCGAGCGAGGGCCTCGTGGTGCTCGAGGCAACGTTCGCCCTCATGCCGGATATGGAAGCGTCTATTCGCGGACGCATGGACGACTACCAGCGCCGCCGCGAGGAGAAGCAGCCGCTCGAGATGCCATCGGCAGGCTCCATGTTCAAGCGACCCGAGGGGTATTTCGCCGGCAAGCTCATCATGGACGCGGGCCTGCGCGGCGCGCGCGTGGGCGGGGCGCAGGTCTCCGAGAAGCATTGCGGTTTCGTGGTAAACACGGGGGGCGCCTCAGCAACCGATGTCTCCGCGCTTATCGAGCATATTCAGGATGAGGTGCGCGCACAGTTTGGGGTGGAGCTCGAGCCGGAAGTCCACCGCATTGGCGACTGGTAGCGGCCCGCCGTAGCACCCGATTTTGCCGCTCAATCGTTGGTCGCCGCACGCGAGGCGTGCTTCCTCCTCCTTCGCGGCAACCTCGGGCACTTTGACGAGCCGCTTGGGCTGAGGTGCGACACCGTTGTTGCCGCAAGGCTCGTGTCATACGGAGCTCATGGCCAAAAACATACGATTGGTGGTAAGCGTCGACCTTTCGATGGCGAGGTTTCGGGGCATCTCGAAGCAAAGGGGCGCCGGCATGGCCGTTTTGCGGAGGCGATGATCTCTATGAGGGGCATTGAGCCCCGGTTTTTCAGGTGCAGGTCCGCTTCTGCAACCACCAATCGTATTATTTTGGCCAAGGGCTCGAATAATCGTGTGTCATCTCGTTGGCGAAACGGCTGGAAGCCGGCAACGCATCGTTGCTGGCCTCAGAGTGATACAGCTGGCCAGGCATTTTTCATGCGTTCTGGCTGCGTGGGCGCGTTGGCCGAATATCGCTCGCCTTGCGCGCGCGGCGGCGCTATGGTGGATGCATTGCTGGCATCGCATCGCCTACCCGAGGGGAGCCCGCCCATGACCTATGACCACGTCGTCCAGACCGACCCCGAGGTGTTCTCGGCCCTTGCGCAAGAGCTTGGCCGTCAGCGGGGCACCATCGAGCTCATCGCATCCGAGAACATCGTCTCCCCTGCTGTCATGGAGGCCATGGGCAGCGTGCTCACCAACAAGTATGCCGAGGGTTATCCGGGTAAGCGCTATTACGGCGGCTGTGAAAAGGTCGATATTGTCGAGAACCTTGCCCGCGAACGCGCTCGCGGGCTGTTCAGTTGCAGTTTTGCCAACGTGCAGCCTCACTCTGGTGCTAACGCCAACCTTGCTGCGTACATGGCGCTTATCGAGCCAGGCGACACGGTTATCGGCATGAGCCTCGACCAGGGCGGGCACCTCACGCATGGCTCGCCGGCGAATTTCTCGGGACGGCTCTACCGTTTCCTGTCCTATGGGCTCGATCCTGCGACCGAGACCATCGACTACGAAGGCCTCGAGCGCCTGGCGCGCGCTGAGCGACCGAAGCTCATTGTGGGTGGCGCCTCTGCCTATCCGCGCACTATCGATTTTGAGCGGTTGGCTGCGATCGCACACGGCGTGGGTGCCAAGCTCATGGTCGATATGGCGCATATCGCAGGCCTCGTTGCCACGGGCGCGCATCCAAGCCCCTTCCCCCATGCGGACGTGGTGACCTCGACCACCCATAAGACGCTGCGCGGGCCGCGCGGTGGCCTCATTCTCACGAATGATGGCGAGCTCGCGCGCGCCATCGACAAGGCGGTGTTTCCTGGAACGCAGGGCGGTCCGCTCATGCACGTGATTGCGGGCAAGGCGGTCGCGTTCGGCGAGGCGCTGCAGCCGGAATTCCACGCGTATATCGACCGCGTGGTCGAGAACGCGGCGGCGCTGGGCGAGGGGCTCGCGGCAGGTGGTCTGCGCCTCGTTTCGGGCGGCACGGATAACCACCTGTGCCTTGTGGACCTTACGCCGGCCGGCGTTACCGGCAAGGATGCTGAGCGCCTGCTCGACAGCGTGGGACTTACGGTCAACAAGAACGCCATTCCGGGTGAGCCGCGCTCGCCCTTCGTAACGAGCGGCATTCGCGTGGGATCGGCTGCTGCTACCACGCGCGGCTTCACGGCTGAGGAGTTCTGCGAGATTGGCGAGCTCATCGCGCGCGCAGTCTTCCATGCCGAGGACGAGGCAACCTTGGCCGAGGTCCGCGTCCGCACCGCCGAACTGCTCGAGTGTCACCCGCTCTACCCGGGGCTCGTTATGCGATGAATGGGGAGAAATGCGAGGCAAGTTGACCAGTGCGTTGTCTCGTGAAGCAAATGCACCGGGTATAGTTGTTTCAATGTAGTTGTTTCAGTGGGGGCGAGGGATAGGCCCTTTGCGCTACAAGGGATATGGAGAAGAACATGCCAACAACTGATGATGTAAAAGTCGGTTTCATTGGGTTCGGCAACATGGCAAGCGCCATGGCGGATGGTTGGATTGCTTCGGGAGTTGTTCCCGGCGATCGGCTCTATGCGTGCGCGAACCGCTACGAGGCCCTCTGCGAGCGCACGGAGTCGCGCGGGATGCATGCGTGTGCGTCGGGGGAGGAGCTCGTGCGTGCCGTTGACGTCGTGGTCGTGGCCATCAAGCCGTACCTCATCGAAGACGTGCTGCCCGAGCTGGCCGGAGCGCTTGCTAACAAGACGATCATCTCGGTCGCGGCTGGCTGGGACAGTAAGGGCTACGAGCACATCCTGCCGGGCACGCACCATATCTCGACCGTCCCCAACACCCCCGTTGCCATCTGCGAGGGTGTGATTGCCTGCGAACGCAAGACGACGCTTTCGGGCGAGGAGGCATTGCTCGTACACGAGCTTCTCGGCGCGCTTGGAACGGTGGTCGAGGTCGATAGCCACCTGCTTTCCATCGCGGGCACGATTGGTGGGTGCTCGCCTGCGTTCATCGCCATGGTCATCGAGGCGCTCGGCGACGCCGCGGTGAAGTACGGCATCCCGCGCGCCACGGCGTACGAGATGGTAAGCCAGATGGTTGCCGGAACGGCGAAGCTGCAGCTTGCAACCGGGCGGCATCCGGGCGCCATGAAGGACGCCGTGTGCTCGCCCGGCGGCACGACCATCAAGGGCGTGGCGGCGCTTGAGGCTGCGGGCATGCGCTCGGCGTTCATCAAGGCAATTGATGCCATCGAGGGCTAGCGAAGTATAGGGCGCGGCGCCGTCCGGCTTTCCGTACGGGGGTGCTCGGGCCATCTGGTTTGACCGCGGGGCCCGGCGCCGCTCGGCTTCACCGCAGGTGCCTGCCGCCGCCCGGCTTTCATTTCCGAGTCTTTACCGCGTTGTGCCCGCAGTAGCGCACAAACCTGATATGCTAGGCGCAATGCAACCGGCTTGCTCAAGGAGGGGCCTATGTTGGGAGAGTTCATCGGCGGCTTTATCGGTCTTGCCGTCATTGTCATCATCGTTGTGGTGCTTCTTGCCGACACCCTGTTCGTGGTCAAGCAGCAGCATGCGGTTATCATCGAGCGACTCGGGCGCTTCAACAAGATCGTTGGCTCGGGTCTGCATGCGAAGATCCCCTTCATCGACCGCAAGGCAGCGACGGTAAGCCTGCGCACCATGAAGAACGGATTCGATATTGATGCCAAGACCGAGGATAACGTTACCATCGGGCTCGAGGTTTCGGCGCAGTACCACGTGAGCTACGAGATGGGCGCGGGCCCGGCGGATTCCGGCGTCTACAAGAGCTACTACATGCTGCAGCAGCCGGTCGCCCAGATGCGCGACTTCATTACCGATGCCCTGCGCAGCTCGATCCCCGTCTATACGCTCGATGAGGTCTTCGCCAAGAAGGACGACATCGCCCAAGACGTAAACGCCACGGTTTCCGAGCAGATGGCCGCCTATGGCTTCACGCTCGTCTCGACCCTCATCACGCGCATCGCGCTGCCCGCCGAGGTCGAGGATTCCATGAACCAGATCAACGCCGCCCAGCGCACTAAGGCGGCGGCGCAGGACCTTGCCGAGGCCGATCGCATTCGCCGCGTGACCGAGGCGCGCGCCGAGGCAGAGGCCATGGAGAAGGCCGGCGAGGGCATTGCTAACCAGCGCAAAGCGATTGCCGTGGGTATCAAGGATTCGCTCGAGAGCATCCAGGAGACGGGCGTCTCCAACAACGAGGCGAACCTGCTCTTTATGTACACGCAGTGGACCGAGATGATGACCGAGTTCGCACGCACCGGCAAGAGCTCAACGGTGGTGCTCCCCTCCAACTTCAAGGAGAGCGCAAGCATGTTCGAGCAGATGGTGGCGGCGGCGGAGACAAACGATGCCGGCAACGTTCCGCCCACGCCCGTAAAGAAGGACTAGGGGAGCACGCGGCACTAAAACGGCCGCAGGGCCGAAGCGTGCTGCAAGCAGCCGCTCCGCTCTAGAACGATTCTGATTACACCGTTACGCCAGAAGCCGCAGTCACTTTTGTGAGCTGCGGCTTCTTTGAGGTCACGGCGGTGCCTGCTTGGCAGGTCCAGTCGAAACCGGCTTGCGAAGCGCCATCTTTGGTGGCGCCGGGGTGGCTTCCTTGCCGTGGGCTATCAACTTTGCAACTTTTGGGCACTAGAACGGCCTGCGGCGCAGTAGAAAAACAGCGCGGACGTTTGTGACCTGCGGTTTTGTGCTGTTCATAATGCTGGATGGTTTGGCGCATCCCCTTCGAGTGCCCAAAAGTTGAAAACTGGTGTCGGAGCGCTAGGGGCAAGGCGTTCTGAGCACCGAAATCGGTTGGGGCTAGGCTTGAGAACTTCAGGGCTGGGCGCATTGGCGCCTAGGCCTGCGCGTTGCGTGTGCGAGAGGTCGCTCGGCGCACGATGCGGCCTACCTGCACGCCAACGACGAGCTTGACAATGTCGGGCACGATGAACGGCAAGACGGCAATGGCGAGTGCCCCGACGATGTCAAGGCCCATGAGCACCATGAGCTGAAGCGTTCCAAGTAGATACGAGATGAGCAACATCGACGTGACAGCCAATGCCTCGCGTGCCCGCTCAGGCATGCACTCTATGCCGAGGATGAGGGCGGCGGAAGCCGTTCCAACGAGGAACCCCCAGAGGAAGCCGCCTGTAGGGCCAACGAGCGATGCGATGCCGCCCGAAAAACCGGAGAACACGGGCAGTCCGAGCGAGCCGAGTACGAGGTAGAGGGCTACGGTGACGACGGCATCGCGGCCGCCGAGCGCGATGGGAAGCATGGCGAGCACGAGTGTCTGCAGGGTGAAGGGAACAGGCCCCAGAGGAACGCTTATCGAGGACGCGACGGCGAGCAGGGCGATGCAGAGTCCGCAGCGAGCGATACGAAGTGTCGACATGCAGTTATAGCCTTTCTGAGTTAGCCGATGATCCAGCCCATTTCGCTCTCCCAAACATCTTGGTCGAGTTCAAGTTCAAGACCGGATCCATCTTGTTGCGCCGTACCCGTGAACTCGAGGTAGGTTGAATATTCCGTGCGGTTAGATCCCAGGTCAGCCAGGATGTTCTCCAGCTCGGCGGCGAGGGCTTCTCGGCTCTCCTCGTCCAGCGTGCCGGTCTCGCGATACGTCTCCCAGATGGAGCTCGGGGTATTCCAGCGCAGATCGTAGGCGATATCGTCTATCTGCGGCGTTTCGATGCTGTAGTAGACCGTGCAATCGATATCGTAGCCTGCGTCAGAGGTCTCGGTGTAGGCGTAAGCGATAAGGTCGTTGTACGAGAGGTTTGCAAGCACCCGCTCTGCTACCGCGCGCGCATCGATGCCGGCCTCATCGGGCGTGAGACCCGAATAGGTTTCGAACGCTTGTGTGAAGGCGTCTTCTGCAATTTGGAGCGTTTCTTCGTTGGTGCCTGCGATTGCGGAATCCAGCCGTTCTTGTGTAAGCATCGTCGCAGACTCCTCGGCATCGCTCGCGAGCGTTCCCGTTATCTCGTAATCTGGGGAATCGGTATCGCCGTAGTCGCCGTAGTCGTCGTAGATGTCGGCATCGCTTGCGGTGCCGCTATCGAAAACCTGGTCGAACAAGTCCCCGGTTACCGCGCTGCAGGCAACGAAAAGAGGCCCGATGGCACCGCTCAGGATGATAACGATGGCGATGATGTAAATCATGAGCCTGCGAGCGTGGGCACGGCTACCCGGGCTGGCTTGGCGCGCGGCGGCTCGACGGGCCTCTGCGGTGCGGTGCCAGGCGTGGCGATCGCGGTGGCTGGAGCGACGCTTCCGGTTCGATGAAGAAGATGGCGTGCCGAGCCAGCTGGATTCATCGGCTGTATCCGGTGCAGTCCGTTGCGCTGCCGAGGACGTTGCGGATGAGGGTGCCGGGGCGTCCACGGGCCCCTGCGAGGATTCGGTCGGCGGCGTGTACGAGGAGGACCGGTGCTCGGGCGCGCGATGGCCACGGGATGCCTCCGCACGCGCCCGTTCGAGGCGCCGCTGCAGCTCATGCTTGCGCAGGCGCTCGGAGCCATCGCTCGAATCCGGCGCCTCGAGGGAGGGCTCATCGGTTGGCATGACCGGATCTGGAGCGTTGAACGGGTCAATCATAGGCTCGTCGGAGGGATGAAGTTTCCAAGCCATGAGTTCAGCCAACCTTCCGTTATCGAGTCTGGTGATTCCAGGGCGCGTTGCCTGCCGCTTGCGAACAGGATGGCCGCTCGGCAGGCGGACGGGCGTAGCGGGGCGCGAGGTGCCGAGAGATGGACTTACTCGGACACTGCCCGGGGCCTGCTAGAACAAGCTGCCTCCTCTACGTGAACGGCCGCTGTCCTGCCTGCTAGAACAGGCCGTCGTCGTCATCCTGCTTGGGGCCGCGATCGACATAGAGCTTGCTCGTGCGCTTCTCAAGCAGGAAGGCGACGATGGCAACGATTACGATGCCGCCGAAGAACAGTACCGCGAGCCCCTCGCGCGTACCGAACAGGAACGAAAAGATGGTATCCATGCTGTGCTCTCTCGCATCATCGGTTGGAATGCTGTGCTTACGCTCGTTTCGGGCGCGAACCCGCCACGAACGGTGTTCAATAAGTATATACTTGCCAAAGCACGGCCGGGCGTTTCAAGGCGAATGCTTACCAAGCCGGTACGCATGGCGCTGGCGTCGCACGGCATGAAGCACGATAGAGCACGCACGAAACCGGAGGGATCATGCTCGACATCAAATTCGTACGCGAGAACCCCGACGCGGTGGATGCCGCGATGGCGAATCGCCAGACCTCGTGGGACCGTGAGCATTTCTTCGCGCTCGACGAGGAGCGTCGTTCCGTTATCGCCGAGGTCGAGCAGCTGCAGGCCACGCGCAACGCCGAGTCCAAAAAGATCGGCGAGCTCATGCGCGAGGGCAAGCGCGACGAGGCAGAGGCGGCCAAAGAGGCTGTGCGCCGCGTGAACGAGCAGATCGAAGGCCTTGCCAACCGTCGCAGCGCACTCGATTCCGAAGTGGCGGATTTCATGGCGCACCTGCCCAACATTCCCTGCCCCGCTACTCCCGTGGGCAAGGATGAGAGCGAGAACCCCGAGCGTCGCCGCTGGGGCGCCCCGCGCGACTTCGCCGCAGAGGGCTTCGAGGCCAAGCCGCACTGGGATCTGGGTACCGATCTGGGCATCCTTGATTTCGATCGTGGCTCGAAGCTGTCGGGCGCGCGCTTCACGGTGCTCGCGGGCGCAGGCGCTCGCCTGGATCGCGCACTCCAGAACTTCTTCCTGAATACGCACCTCGAGCGCGGGTTCAAGGAGTTCATTCCGCCCGTCATCGTGAACCGCGAGATTATGTACGGCACGGGCCAGCTGCCCAAGTTCGAGGACGACGCCTATCACACGGGCGAGGACCAGTTCCTCATTCCCACGGCCGAGGTCGCGCTCACCAACCTGCATGCCGGCGAGGTGCTCGACGCAAAAGAGCTGCCTTTGCGCTACACCGCGGGCACCCCGTGCTTCCGTGAGGAGGCTGGCAGCGCCGGCCGCGATACGCGCGGCATCATTCGCCAGCACCAGTTCACCAAGGTGGAGATGGTCAAGTTTGCGACACCCGAGCAGTCTGACGACGAGCTCGAGAGCATGACCGCCGAGGCGGAGTACATCTTGCAGCAGCTGGGGCTCCCGTACCGTGTGATCAGCCTTTGCACGGGCGACCTGGGCTTCTCCGCTCGCCAAACCTACGATATCGAGGTTTGGCTGCCGAGCTACAACAGCTACAAGGAGATTTCGTCGTGCTCCAACTGCGGCGACTTCCAGGCTCGTCGCGCGAACATCAAGTATCGCGACCCCGAGAACTTCAAGGGCACGCGCTTCGTGCATACGCTGAACGGGTCCGGCCTGCCCACGGGTCGTACGATGGCGGCCATCATGGAAAACTACCAGAATGCCGATGGCTCCATCACGGTGCCCGAGGTGCTGCGTCCGTATATGGGTGGCATGGAGGTCATCCGCTAGGAAAGCGCTCGGCTAGGGGCTCTGTGCATCGCGTTGTATTTCAAGTTTGATTCGGTTTCGGCCCGCTCTGCACGTCAGGGCGGGCCGTATGCTAAAGAATTCGCTGGTACATGGTTACCGGTTCTTGTATGGGTGGCGCGGTCGTATGGGCGGCGCTCCCGCGCGGGGTCGGGCCCAAGTTGAAGTAGGCCGTCGCGGCTAAGATGGGGACGCTCAATGCACCCTGGCCGAGGGTCTGTTTTGAGCCGTTGCGGTTGATGGGGCGCCCGCTCTGCGCTCGGGGAGAGGCGACGCAAACAACCCGCTTCTTTGCTCGATAGGCGAGTATAATCGCGCCAACGATGTCGAGAGGAGCCAATATGGTGGTCGATGCGGGCGATAAGGCGGCCGAAGCAGAGGGCGTGGGCGCCCGGTCCGAGGCCTTGGAGCATGGTGATGGCCCACGCGCCGACTATGGTCAACGTGCCGATGATGGCCAACGCGCCGAGCTCCCGGTTCTCGATGCGTACGGTCTCTCGTTCGGCTATGGCTCCGAGCGCGTTTGGGATCAGGTTGATGTAGCCCTCTATGCTGGGGAGATTGGTTATCTGGCCGGTCCGAACGGAGCGGGCAAGACGACGCTGCTCAAGTGCCTGGCGGGATGGATGTCCCCGCGCTCCGGCCAGATCGATGTGATGGGTGAGCGTTTTACGGGGCGGTCTCGCTCCATCCGCCGGCAGATTGCTTTCGTTGCCGACGTTCCTGCATTCTATGAGGACCTGACGGCGCGAGAGCACATCGACTTCGTGCTGCGGGCAAACCGTGCGGAACGTGAGGTGGCGGATAGGGCGGAGCGCATGCTGGAAGCGTTCGGCATCGCAGGGTTCTGCAGTGCCTATCCGTCTGCGTTCTCGCGCGGCATGCGGCAGAAGCTCGCGCTGGTCATCGCACTCATGATGAAGCCGAAGCTCGTGCTCATGGATGAGCCAACAGGGCCGCTCGACCCCGATGCACGGGTGCTTTTGGGGAAGCTGGTGCAAGAGGCGGCTCGCGACGGGGCGGCCGTGCTCTTGAGCTGCCATCACGAGCTACCTGGTGTCGCGCCGGATGTGGTGTACGACCTGCGCGACGGCCGCCTGCGTGAAGTCGACGCGCATGACAGCGTGGTCGCGGGAGGAGCCTCAGGCCCGGGCGCGCGCGATGCAGGCCCGGTCGAGCTCGACGCGGGCCCGGACGGTTGCGACGGGAAGTCAGGCACGCGCGACGCGGGGCCGTGCCCCGGTGGAGATGCGGGGCCTTGCGCGACTGCTGTGGGCGATGGGGGCTCTCATGCATGAGATATCGCTGTTGGTGTGGCTCAAGGTTCGCCACATACGAAGTGCCTGCGCTTATTGGGGTTACATGTTTGGCGCGGACATCGAGTCCAAGGCCGATCTCATCGACAAGCTGCACTACCTATATCTCCTCGTGCTGCTTGGGGCGTGGACGGCGAGCGCCTGGATGTTTGCGGTGTCGAGTGTCGAGGAAGCCTATGCGTTTGGCGGGGCAATTCTGCTTGACATAACGGGAGCGTTGCTCGTGTTCGCTCTCCTGGCTGTGCTCGTTCGCTCGACGGTCTCGGCGCTCTGGCGTTCTCCGCTGCGCCTTATCAGTCCGGACTTATGGCTTCTGGTCCCTTATGTTCGCTCCGTCGGGCTCGTTGCCCTGATCGATGCGATGCCGCGGACGCTCGCGTTCAGTTTCGCAACCTCGCTTGGCGCTTGGCTCTTGTGTAGCGGCTGTGCTGCGGCTGGAATGCAGCTCCATGCGCTCGCGCTATCAAGCACCGTGGCTTGCGCCGTCGCAGCGGTTCTTCTGGCTGCGCGGGCCGCTGGCTATGCCCGCTTAGCTTTCGCAAAGCGCGGGCCCAGGCGAGCGGCTTGGAGCATAGGTGTCCTCGCGCTCGAAATTTTGCTGTGTGCAGGCACCGCGTTTGCTGTTTCAGACACGGGATGGAGGGCTCCCCTCGACGCCTTCAGCGCTGCAAATGGTGTGCACGCTGCAGCTCCTGGGGTGGCTGCGGGGGTCTTTGCGCTTGCGGTTGCTTGCAGCGCTGCTGCGCTTGTGTGCGGGGCAAATCGGGCCGACCTGGTCTGTGCGATCGAGGAGGGGGCAGCGAATGCCGCGCTTTTTGGCGTGCGACGCCTTGCGTTCCAGGCTCCCGATCAGTATCGCGAGCTGCGCCGCCGTTACCGTATCGCGCATCGTCGCTTGCGTCCGACGTTTCGTCTTGCGAGTGGTCCCGCAGCGGCGATTACGCGCGCTGCGCTTTCGCATGCGCGGCAGTTCGAGAGCCTGCTGGGAATCGCTGCCATGGGTGTGCTTATCGTGCCGCTGAGCGCATGGACGCTTGCCCACGCGTCCTCGCCTGTTGTGATTGTCGCTTGGGCATACGGCATGTTCATGGCGCTCGCCTCCCTATCTTTCTTGCGCGAGCTTTCTCTGGCGTTTCGTGAGGATATGCGAGTAACGCTCGTTCGCGATCAGATTCCTCTTTCGAACCTCGTGCTCGCCGTGCTCGACGCCTTGCCGGCGCTTGGGATACTCGAGGCGTGCTCATTCATTACCATGCTCTCGGTGAATGCATGTGCGCCGGGATCGTTCACGATGGTGGAGGTTGCCATTTCCGTGCTCTTGGGTACGGGATTTTCGCTTGTTGCAGCGCTTGACGGTGTCGAAGTGACCTTCATACGCGTTGGCGTAACCTCCGTGGTTGGGCTCGTGTTGCTGCTCGCCGCTGCTGGCTTGCTGGCACTCTGGGCCCCCATAGCCGTGATATACGGCCTTGTTGTTGTGGATCTGGCATTCATCGCTCTGCTCGAAAACGGGAAATAGCCTAGATGAGAGCTTCTCAGCTCATCGCCTCCATGAGCTTGGATATCGCTGTGGGGTTTAGGTTGCTTGTCGTTGAGGGGCTGATTTGGCAGGAGGCCACGTGCGAAAAGCAATAGATAGGTAGCTCATTCGAAGAGTTTTTCCTAGCCGGGCATGCCTAGTAAGAGACGACGCGATTCTTCGATTGCTCGAGGTGTGCCGGAGGCCCGTTTTCCTATAGCACACCGCGCGGACATCCCCCAAATATACGAACAAAAGTTCCACGAACAAATGTTCTTATCAGCCCTTACAATGGAGCCAGGGTAAGGAGCTGGAGAAAGGAGATGGACGCTATGAGGCACGAGGGCAACGATGAGGTTCTGCTGTTCGAAAGCGAAGAAGATGAAGAGGCGCTGCGCATCTCCTGCAGGGCGACGAAGGAGGGCGGGCTGGTAATTCACCAGATGAGCGAGGGCGCGCTTACGGCGTGGTGCTTCGAGGAGTCTCCGCACGAAGTAGAGGTGACCGTTTCGCCGCGGGCCGTCGCGTCCATGCTGGAGTATCTCCATGCAGAGGACGTGCAGCAACTTAGCAACTTGCTTGCGGCGGCATACAGCGGATACGACGCATCTATACGCATCCGTGCCCTCATGCGGCGCTTAGGGGTGGCGTATGAGGTATCCGAGCGCCCCATCGTTCGATAGAAAAGGGGATGGGCGCGTGCCGAATATGCGCCGATTCTAATCATTATCGTGAGTACCGCGTAATCTACCAGCGAGTTTCGTACTTTGACAATGCAACATCATGCAGGAGATAACTTTTTTAAAAAAATCTCTTGACGCAACCGGGGGAGAATGCCATTATAGTTAGCGCGTTGCGGCGTTACCTCAGCTGGATAGAGGGTCTGACTACGAATCAGAACGTCATAGGTTCGAATCCTATACGCCGCACCAGTTGAGATTGAAGGGCGCTCCTCGGAGCGCCCTTTTCTGTTAGCGCATACGTTCGGCGGCTTAAACCGACCTGATACGAAAACGTCGCATCGCTTCGTGTTCCATATGCTCACAATGAAAGATGACAAGCCATCTTGGGAGGCATCCGTGCCCACGCGCCTTGGTGGCCGTGAGGCGAGGAGGTTGCCATGGCAGAACAAGCATCGGAGACACAGGTTTACAAGCTTTCTGTCTTGGCACAGCGTCAGCATCTGCCTTCGCTTCCTGGGCAGGAAGAGGGTACGACGTACGGGGTCGTGTGGAGCTCCTTTCCCATGCCGGCGCACGGGTCGTGCTATGTCGTGAAGTTCAACAACGCGCGGAGCATCTCGTTCCTTGCCTACATCGATGACCAGGGCGCGGTGTTTCCTGTGAATCAGCCCATCACGCTTGCGCCCGCAGCGTGCCCGGATTTCGCCGTTACACCCGACGAGCGTGGGTATTCTGGAACGGTGCTCATACGCGGGGAAGGGGCTTCGCTACAACCCTTGAGCAAGTATCGCGGCTCGTTTAAAGGGACCATGCGCGAGGTGAGCGACTCCGAGACATGGAACACGTCGCGCAGCCTAACGTATCGTCCGTTTATGGCATCGATGTACCTACGGTATTGCGTGTTTGATTCTGAGCGGCGGAATGTAGGAAAAGGCCCTTCCATCTCTATCGACATGAGGGCATATCCGCTCGACGAGCCCGTTGACATCATGGGGGCCTTTTCCCGGCTGCCCCTTCCAGATGCCATCGACGCCGTGGTGTATCAGATAGGCGAACACGATCGGTCCTCAGGCATCGAGCGCTTTGCGCGCCGCGTTTTCGGCGAGACTGATGTCGATTTCCTCCGGACGCTTATGCAGCGGAGTTCGATTGCGCTCGCGTATATCGAGCGCATGGACGCCTATTACATCAACTTCGATCATACGGCCTTTTCTGCGGGGGAAGCGGATGCCATCTTTGCGGTTGAGGCGGCTATCAACCGCCTGCATCGCGTGCTGGGAATGCTGGGGTTTGCGCATTGCGCAGCGAGCGCATCACCCTCGGAAGAAGCTTGCTCCGCTTACGACCAGGCGGCGTTCTCCGGTATTACATCGTGGGTCAAGCGGCTGATGGATGATGCGATTTCTGCAAATGCATGGATTCAGCCGGGGCATATCGCCGCGCGGCCTGGAGGGGAATGGGACGTGCGGACGCGCTTCGCCTCTTCGTGCGAGCGCTTGGGGCTCATTGTGCGCCTTGAGTACGATTACCGCTTCGATAGTGCCGCTCGTGAGCTTCGCGTTCGGTTCGGTGTGCCTCAAGCTTCGAGTATGCCGGCATCACGATTCGATGTGCTCGAGGGTGCATGGGTGCCCATCGACAACGATGAACGGGCTCGATATGCCACCGAGTACGCCAATCGAATGGTGCTGGTGCTAGCTGCTGCAGCATTTTCGTCGAGCTTGAGCATGAAGCGGTGCGTGGTAGAGAAGTGGGACGCCCTGCGCGACGCCTCGCTTTCCGTTGCGTTCGACCGTACGGAGTTCACAACGCACCTTATGCCGCTTGCAAGTGAGCTCGACGGTGCCCCGCTTTCATGCGAAACGGCAACGGAGCGGTTATCTCGTTCGGTTACTCCCGAACGCATGCAGCGGGATATCCCGGCTACTCTGCAGGCGGCTCCACGTGAGGACGTGCGTCCGTTGCCCCGTGCCCTACAGGATTTGCTGCTCGCCGATTCGATTGACGAGCTCGAGGTCATGGAGGTACCGGATGATCCATATATGGCCCGATTTAACGAGCTGCGAGCGTCTGCGCCGTCTGACCCTGCTCGCGCGGAGCGGGGTTATACGGAGCTCATCGAAGAGCTCGAGGCGCGGTGCGCCGCTGTGGAGTTCATGAGCGACCGACCAATCATCACGCGGTTCTGCGAGAACCATCTCGGGCGCATCCTTCTGCCCGTGCTCGAAGAAGACCGCTCCGTGCGCATCAACCGTGCCCCCGATGCCCTGTTCTTCGCTCGGTACGAACTTTGCGACCTGTATATGGGCGCAGGGGCGTTCGAGCGCGCGCTGCCCGAGGCTAGAAAGCTTCTCGACCTGGCGACGACCTCGATGCAATCATATTCAATGCTGGTGAACGTGCTTGCACGGCTTGAGCGCTTCCAAGAGGTTATCGACGTGGCCAAGAATGGCTTGCGCGTTGCCTATGATCGAAGTTCCATTGCGTACCTCTTTTATCGTGTTGCTTTCGCCTATTGGGTGCTGGGGGATCGTGAGACGGCAATGGCGTGCTATCGGTTGGTGCCGCGCGATGAACACATCACTCCCATGGCCGATGAGGAGCTTTCGCAGTTGTTGGCGGAAATGGGCCGCTCGGAGCGTCCGACGTTGCGCGAGGCGGCAGCTCGGGCCGAGCAGATGGGTGTTCCCGTGCCTCCGAGCCCCGAGGCGGCAAGCCAGGTTGCCGATGCGACGGTGCTTCTTACAGATAACGGTTTTCACTACCTTGCTAGCCGCTGCGTCTACCATATGTGGCGCATCACGGCGCGCGACGAGCTCAGTGCTGTGCATCGGTCGCTACTGCCGTAGCGAGTTTAGCCATATTCCAGCGCGCTCGACCCGGCGCGCTCGATAGCAAGAAGCCCGGCTCCCAAAGGAAACCGGGCTTGTCTTGTTTGGCTGGCGGAGAGCTGGGGATTCGAGGCGATGCTTCGCGCCGCCCGCCGCTGCGGCGCCTGCGGCACCTTGCGCGCTCCGCTGGAAAACGCCCCGCGTTTCCTCAGCTCCGCGCCCTCTCGGGGTTCGAACCCCCGCATTCGGCAGCAAAAAGCCCGTATCCCTAGGGACACGGGCTCTGCGATTCGGCTGGCGGAGAGCTGGGGATTCGAACCCCTGCGATATAGGCGGTTTACCAGCGCATTCGGTAAAATCAGATGCCAATTCTTGCCATCAGCGCCGAATCTATCGCATCTCCAGCGGTGCGCAGGTCTGAGATCTTCTGGCGCACGTAGTACCGCTCGGTGGTGCGGATGTCGGCATGCCCCATGATAGCAGACAGCTTCGTCACCTCCACTCCTGCGTTGACGCATGCCGTAGCGAAGCTGTGCCGCATGCTCTTGATGGTCACGCCCGGGAGCGGCTCGCCATCGGCGTAGCTTCCGCGTGCGACCATCTTCCTTATGCGCGTCCCCGCGGTGACGGGGCTCATGCGCCCGCCGTCCTTGCCGGCAACGATCGGGCCGGAGGACGGCCCCCACGCCTTCATGCGCGATAGGGCGTACGTCCAAACGGGTATCGTCCGCTTCGCCTTCGGGGTCTTCGGCTCGGTGAGGTGCGCCCCGCCCTTCCCCTGGCCGTAGCTGTGGCGCACGGTGAGCTCGGCGGCGTCGAGGTCGATGTCCTCCCAGTCGAGGCCCATGATCTCCACCTTGCGCAGGCCCTCGCAGAGCCCGAGCACGACGATGCGCTCCTCGGGCTCGCCTGGGTAGCGCTCGGCCACGTATTCGAGGAGCGGCCTATGCTCATCGAACGTCGTGAGCCACACGCCGTCGTGGTCATCAGGCAGATTGCTCGCATCAGGGTACTGGTAGCGGAACCCAGCAGGGTTCACCGGTATCATCTCCATTTCGACGGCGAGCCCCAGCACCGAGGAGAGCGTCTCCCTGGCGTTGGTGGCCGTCTTGCGCGTGGGGCACGCGGAGATCATGCGCTGGATGGCGAAGCGGTTGATGCTGTCGACGTCCATGTCCCCGAACGCGGGGATCAAGCGCAGCCTCAGGTCGCGCTCGTAACCCTGGCGGGTGTTCGCGCGGAGGCTGGTCTTCTGCGGCCAGTAGGCCTCGTCGACGAACTCCCGGAACGTGATACGGCCTGTGAGCCTGCCGCGCCTGCGGTCCTTCTCGAGAAGCAGGGCGCGCTCTGCCTTCTGCGCCTTGGCCTTCGTCTCGCATGTGACGACGCGGCGGTCGCGCGAGCCATCCCATGTCCTGCCGACCGTGACGTCGGCCACCCATTTGCCGTTCTTCAGCCTGCGGACGGCCATGGTAGAATCACCTTGCCCTTCCGTTCTACGGATCGGTATCTGAGCCCCTTTCCTCCTCCGCCGCCAAGCTCTTGGAGGGGAGGGGCGGTTTGCTTTTGTCAATCTCCACAACTCAAACGGTGTAAATCCCGAGCGCTTCGGATACAATAAAGAGGCCGGTCGGCTTCTAGCTCACCGGAGCACCGGAGTCTTTCCGGAGCGAAATTGGGAGAAGGTCCCCTGACTGAAACCAGGTGCGAGTCGAGGCGCACTAGTGGGGAAGGTCGGGGGACTTCCTGTTTGCGCACGCCCCGCCATACTTCACCAAATCGTAAATCCTGACCATCCTTCTGAACTCGGGACTGGCGATCATGCCTTCGCGCGCACCTATATCTCCAGTTCCGTTAATAAACAGGTCTTTGAGGTAACCTCCGAGGTCGGAAACGTCTATTTCATCATCTTCAAGCACCCAGAGATGCTTGAATGCCTTTTCCCTTCCAAGCTCATCGATCATTCCCGATACGCTCAGGCATGATGAGAATCGCTCTCTTTGCCCCGGCAAGGACTTGCTTAAGGTGGCGTTCCTATAGGACCCTACTCCCTGATGCTCGGCCGCCCATTTTGCTGCGCGCTCTCCCAGCTCGCCATCGAAGGATGAGAGATATTTGAAGAGCGGTAAGCCGCCAGGGTTTTGCGCGAGGAGGCGATCTGCGTAGTAGGTGATAACGAGCGCCGGGTCGAAGTGCTTGTCATCGAGAACCGAATCCTCGTATAGCTCTGAGACGGTGATCGGCTTCCCGGTTCCCGCGGCCAGGCCGATTCCGATGACCACCTCTTTGTCGTCGGGAAGGGAATCGAGCGCGGCGTCAACTCCAGCGACGACCACCTTTGCCCGTGGATCGACTCGGGATGCGAGCTTGTATATATCGCCTCGGATCTCCCTGATGAAGCGGGTGCTGTACAAGCGCTTTGACGTCCTGATTGCCTCATAGACGGGCGCAAAGTCACTCGTTGTGACGCAGGCCATGGTAAGGGAGCTCTTGCCGACGGAGACCGTGTACGTCCCGACGGGGCTTGCGCCGCCATCTCCGTACTTGACGAACACCAGGCGGTTCTTTAGTTCTTCGAGCCTTTTCGGACCGACGCAGTCGATGACCTCAGAGAGGATCGCCTGGATATTCGGGTCCTCAATCGAGTACCCGAGGAAGATGACCGGGTATTCCAGGAATATGGTCATGAGTTTCGCTGCCAGGTACCGGCCCCTCTTGAAGAACCGATCGTAGTCATAGTCGGTGATGACGATGGAATCCGGCTCGCTCGAAGACCCGTGGATCTTGTACGTCTCGCGGGCGAAGGTCGGGTCACGGAATATCAGCCCGTCCTCGCCGATGTAGGTCTTGAACTCAGGGAACACCCGCTCGCACAGGTCGTCGTAATTCGTCGTGATGACGCCGGACACCCTGTCCTTCCCCGCTTCGGCGAGTATGGACAGCTCCTCTTCCTTATGCGCGACCTCGTTCGGAAGCGATTGGGATACGAACATCCTCATCGGCGAACCGCCGGAAAGGAGTCGTTCGCGATTCTCTACCCTGAACTGTTCGAACGATGGGTCGGTGAGCAGGAAATCGTTGACAGGGCTTTCCATGAGGGCGGCGAGCCTCGGCAGCTCGGCAACCGTGTCGTCCGCCTTAGCTGCGGTCGCGGCCGCGATCCTGAGCCTCATATACGCGTCTTCGCCGATGGTCTTGACGCAGATGTCTCTCAGCAGCGGTTCCCAACTCGGTGAGCCGAGGTACCGCTTCGAAAGGCCGGAGCCTATGAATAGGAACGGATACCTGTTGGCAGCCGAGATGGCGCTTTGGATGGTATCGATGATCGGGTCGCTCATGCTGTCTCCCTCAGCTCCTCGCTATCCGGCGCAGGGCGAGGTCCAGCACTCCCCGCGCCGGCCGCGTCGGCGCGGCGGAGGGGGTCGCGGGCGACGCTGGCGACCATCTCGGAGGCGAGCGTCTTGCCGTCCTCGGTGAGCGCGTCGTAGGACTCCACCATCGACTGGCGGCGGGGATCGGCGTCAGGGGCCGTTCCCGGCGTGTCTTCCGGGTGCTCGATATACCAGCCGGTCATCTCGTTCGGCGTGGAGCCCAGGATCTCGCAGCACCGGCAGAGCTGCTCGATGCTCATCATCGTCTCGCCGCGTTCCCAGTTGCCGACAGTCTTTATGTCAACTTCGATGAGTGATGAGAGCTCGCCTTGGGTAATCTTTTTCTCTTTTCTGAGTTTCTTTAGCTGGAGCTTCACATCTCACTCCCTTCAAAATTGGAACTTATTGCCGCTAATCATAAAAGCCATTATGAGAATAGGCAAGAATTTCCGTAGAAATCTCTTGCAAGACGGAAAATATTCCCTATACTTCAAGCTAAGAAATGGAACATCTTACCTATTTGAGGAGACGAGATGGCTTTCAGCTTGGACATCCTGGCGTCTAACATCCGCACGCGCCGCCGGGCGCTCGACCTGTCCCAGACCGAGCTCGCCGAGCGCGCTGGGCTCACGCCCGACCTGATCTGGAACTACGAGCGGGGCAACTACACGCCCGGTGCCGACAAGGCGTACGCCATCGCCGAGGCGCTCGGCTGCACGCTCGACGAGCTGTGCGGGTTCGCCGTGATGCCCGGGGAGGAGGAATGATGGCGGAGCGCGAAGACCTCTCCTACGAGAAGAAGGAGACGAAGACACCCTACATCTTCACGGGAGCGAAGGACATCGACGGAGCGCTTGAGAGGGCTTACCTGGCAATCTTGGACGCGCGGAGCTTCCGCGAACACGCCAAGGCCACCGGTACCGACGTGGTGAAGAAAGGCATCAGCGCCGGAATGGCGGCAGGCTTCTTCATCGCCGGCGCAGCCGCGTGCCTCCTCGCTCTCTGGTGCCTGGGGGTGCTGTAGATGCGCTTCGCGTTCCTCATACCGCTCTACGGGGCGGCGGTCATCGCCCTGGGCATGTGGGCGGGCGGCGCGCACCCGGCGGCTCCGTTCGCCGCCACGGCGATGCTCGGCGCATCCTTCACGCTGCTCGCGATCAGGAAGGACGTGGTGTAGGTGTCCTTCTGGATCAGGGCCGTGCTCGCCACGCTGTGGGCCTGGCTCAAGGCGGCGCTGCTGCTGGCGCTCATGGCGGTGGTCGCCATCGCCGCCGCCATCGCCTTGGGATGGGCCTTCTTCTACCACGAGCGCGCGACGGAGGTGGCCATCGTGCTCCTCATGGTGGCTTCCGCCGTGCTGCTCGCCTGGATATTCATAGGGGACGTGCGCGAGGCGCACGAGCGCATTCTCTGCCGGGCGCGGCTCGAGGAAGCCGACCGCGAGCGAGGGGAGGAGTAGCGATGCTGTTCAGATACGCGTACAAGACGCCGCTCGGCGTCAAGTTCGAGGAGATCGAGGCCACCTCGCGCGAGGAAGCCGACAGCGCCTTCTGGTCGCAGCACCATCGCGACCTCTGCGAGATTCTGGTCGTGTCATGCGAGTTCAGCGCTGCCGAAGCGGGCCGCAACGAGTGGGAACCCGAGCCGTGCTGCAGCGACATCGAGGATGACGCGCCTCGCGGTGCCTCGCCCTTCAGGATCAGGCACCTCATCACGCGCTACGCCGAGGGCGGGAGCGCCTGGGCGGAGGCGTGGATACAGGTCGACCTCTTCGGCCGGAGCTGGTGCCTCTCGCGCAGGCGCGTGCGAATCGACGGCTACCTATCCGAGACGGGGGTCCAGCGATGACCCTGCTCGCTCGTCGGTGGGAGCCTGTCTCCAGGGGTAATCGTCACCTGGCGGGGATGGTCGACCGCGCCGCCGCGCGGGCCGACCTCGAGGTACTCGCCAGGCTGATGGTTATCCTCGCCCGGTTTGAAAAGCGGTTTATCTGCCATGTCGCTCACCTCCTTCCGCCTGCTCTTCACGTTCCTGATTATGAACGACCGACCGGACAAGAAAACGCAATTGTGGAGGGCTTATGAGGTCGAGGGTGGCGAAGCTGCGCCGGCAGCGCGGGATCTCCGCGTACCGGCTCGCCAAGGAGGCCGGCGTGTCCCGCAGCATGCTCACCAAGTGGGAGCGGGACGGCCTCTACCACGCGGAGCTCGGATGCGCGGTCAAGGTCGCCCGCGCGCTGCGCGTGCCCGTCGAGGACCTGTACGAGGAGGAGCCATGACGCCCATCACCACAGTATCGCCCATGCCGGCGCCGCCGGAGACGCCGCTCTACGTGACCGTTGAGGCGGCGGCGAAGCTCGCGGGCGTGAGCTACGACACCATGTCCGCCTGGGCGAGCCGGGTGGACGACCCCATCCCGCACATCGCGACCGGGAAGTCCAAGAAGCTCATCCGGGTCGCCGCGATACCCGAGTACGCGATGCGCCGTGAAGCGCGCTGAGGGAGGTGCCTCCATGAGGCTGTTCGAAGACATCCTGGTCGACCTCGTCAACCCGTCTCCGGAGCGGCTGGCGCGCGACGAGGAGCGCTGCCGCGAGCACCCGGTGGCGGCGGGCATCCTGCTCGTCGGGCTGCTCACGGGCATCATCCCGTCGATCGCGGCGGGGCTGCTCCCATGAGCGCGTGGCGGGCGGAGCGCTCTCGCGGCGGCGAGTGGGTCGCGGCGATGACCGTGCGCGAGGACGCGGGCGCATCCGTGCACAAGGTCCGCAAGCGCAGGCGACTGGGCATCCCGAGTCACCTCTCGCGCAACGAGGCACAGGCGGTCGTGAACCGCATGGCGTCGCGCGGCGAGCTTGATTGAGGGGGTGCATGCCATGACGCCTGACGATGAGCGGGCGATAGCGCTCCTGTTCCTGCTGGCGGCCGCGTCGCTGGTGCTGCTCGGTTCGCTCGGCAGGTAGGGGCGCGGGCCCCTCGCGCGGGCCGGTCTGCCGTTACCCATGTGCCCCCCAGGGCGTTCAGACCGGTCCGCGCGGCGAGTCCGCGAGGGATCCTTGACAACCGGATGCGGCAGGCCGCTCCGCGGAAAAGCGGCCCGGCGGGTGCGATGCCCGCCATGCCGGATGCGCCGCGCGAT